>ADZX01000557.1_pt1 | contig 12573 bp, 8 predicted proteins | sample 349688 | NCBI WGS metagenome assembly ADZX01 (sample SAMN00713648, study PRJNA49615) | sediment metagenome | isolation source: Carrizo shallow lake | place: Spain: near Madrid | collected 2007-02-15 | depth 25 m m | reverse complement strand
ATCTCGGAGCGGAACAGAGGCAAATCGTTGCAGGTATCGCAAAACAATATACACCTGAAGAACTTGTAGGTAAAAAAATCGTTGTGGTCGCTAATTTAAAACCCGCAAAACTGCGCGGCATTGAATCAAATGGTATGCTGCTCGCCGCGTCCGATGAAAACGTCATCAGCATCTTAACCCCGCTCAAAGACGTATCGGTAGGTGCGAAGGTCAAATAGCCGCCACACCCCGCACCTTTTTTAGGCGTGGCTTTCGGCACTCTTTTTTTGTTTCCCTCACACCTTTGGTAATCCCAGTGAATTTGGCAGCTCCGCGGGAACCAAAAAAAGAGTCCCTACGCCCCACCTAAAAAAGGTACAAATTTTAAGATTCAGGCCTGAACTTATAATCAATTATTGACAATTCAACCAGTATGTCTTATATGTTAAGACATACTGGTTATGATAGATTATATTCGCCAAAAGGCCATAGTGGAGGAGATAGATTACAATTTTCTTACCTCCTGCCTTTCAGGATACAGCAACCCGCGGGACAAAATTGCACGCCTGATTAAATCAGGGGCAATAATAAGGGTCAAAAAGGGCTTGTATGTATTTGGGCCTAAATATTCACGGCAGCCGTTCTCGCGCGAAACACTGGCCAATCTGATTTATGGGCCGTCTTATATTTCACTGGAATATGCGTTGTCATTTTATGGGATGATTCCGGAACGTGTCGAAATGGTCACCAGCGTTACAAGCAAGAGAAATAAATTATTTAAGACGCCGGCCGGAATTTTCTCCTACGCTTATATAACCCCCACAAAATATAACATTGGAATCACGCAAATTTCACTGGATGAGGCCCACAATATAATTATTGCGACAAAGGAAAAGGCCCTTGCCGACAAGATTGACCGCACAAAAGGCATAAATTCGGCTGATAAAATGCAAAAATATATTTTAGAAGATTTAAGGATTGATATTAACGAATTTAAAAACCTTGACACCCGCTTATTAAAGGCAATTTCAGGTGCTTACATGAGCCCTTCGGTAAACATTCTCTACAAAATTAAAAGGGGGCTGAAATGAATGATGTTGTTTCTGTCATGCTCTCAAAATATAGCTGCAAAAGCATTGAGGACTACGAAAACGCATTGAAAGAAATCATCCAGGAAATTGCGCTGCTTGGGCTTTGGAGGGCCAAATTTTTTGAGAAGGCCGCATTTTATGGCGGAACGGCACTCAGGATTTTTTATGGCATGGACCGGTTTTCAGAAGATTTGGATTTTTCATTGTTGGCCCCTGACAAAAAGTTTGACCTGAGAAAATATTGTGCCGGTATAAAAGAGGAGCTCGAAGGATTTGGGTTTAAAACTGAAGTTCAAAAAAAGGACAAGAGTTTTACAAGCGCAATTGAATCGGCTTTTATAAAAACCAAGACCATAGAAAATCTGATTATGATCAAGACGCCTGATTATATCGTAAAAAGGGTCCCTTCCAACAGGGTTATCAAAATAAAAATGGAAGTCGATATTGATCCGCCCGGTGGTTTTGAAACAGAGGCAAAATACCTTCTTCAGCCAATTCCTTTTTCGGTATTGGTCTACAAACCGCCGGATCTGTTTGCCGGAAAAATCCACGCCATACTTTACAGGAGTTGGAAACTAAGGGCCAAGGGAAGGGATTGGTATGACCTTGTTTGGTACGTTGCGCGCCAAATCCCCCTTAGTTTGTCTCATCTGAAAGAAAGGATGACAAAAGCCGGGCAATTGAAAGTTGGGGTGCCTTTTAATAAAGACACAATAATCGAATTGCTAATGAAGAGGATTGATGAAGTTGATTTTAAAGCCGCAAAAGACGATATTTTGCCGATGATTAAAGATCCATCGGTTATCAATATCTGGTCGCGCGATTTTTTTAAGGATGTCGTGAGCCGAATAAAATTTTGACCACCCTGTGGCCTAACCATACCCTAATTTACCATACTGGCTTCCTAACTTTAACCCATTAATTTCGCACAGTTATCTTCAACGCAATAGTCATGCCAGCTAGCAACTTTGGGGTATCTCCCTGCCGATAATAATAATGATGGGATAAAAAGAGGCATTCTATCGGGGGAGATAAATGTCAGGGGAGATTTCAGACAAGAAGGCGTTTGTTATTGGGGGGAATCAGCAACCATCGTTACCTGATTCTTCTTCCGGGTTCACTGCAAACTTACTGGACCCTGAAACGCATTTAAGCACCCCTTCATCTTCACCGAATTCAAATTATACCGAGAATAAGCAAGAAGATGTCCTGCCCCACGGTGTCATCGATCCGACCTACCTCAGGAAGAAGCGGGATACACTCCTGTCAGGTGATATTAGAGACAGTAATTCATTGGCTGAGATTGCCAAGATAGAAATTTGGATAGCTGACCGAAATATGGATTTGCTAAAAAACGCCTTTCCACACTTCGAACCGGACGGCACATATGATCCTGGAGAGAGGTCCCAAACGGCCCGCGGAACCGTAGATTCAGACAGCAAAACAAAATTCAACCAACTAAGCGCCATCTACAATGTCGTTCCAGTTATGACCGAATTCTACGGCATTGCCCGCCAGATGGTTGTGAGCAAAAAGGTCTCTACACTAAGAGAGGCATTAACGGAATTGATTCATTTGTGCGATGAGGATGTGGACCCAAACAATAAGGGTAATTTTGCGAAGAGGTATTGTTATACCTACGAGGAGCTGTGGAAGATAGAAAGGTGCGTGAAGAGTTTCAGGAAGCTAATGAGTAATAAGGAGGCGGGTTGGATTACGAAGGTAATAACCACTGATCCTTTGAGCAGAATGGGTTTTCTGGACCTGGCGAGGGTTTGTAATAAGCACGGGTTATATTCGTTATCGGAGGTAAATTATAAGCGGTATTTAGCGCCTCGTTTTGCTGAAGGAAGGGCAAAATATGGTTCAGATGATGCGTTGATAATCAAGAAGTTATCCGAGCACTACAAAGAGAAAGGTGTGGCCGATAGAGATGCGTGGAAAGAATATCTGGATATTAGTCTTGCGGATTTGGGGTGGTGGCAATTATGGCGGATGAAGCCGGCGACAAAGGAATATTGGTGGCGCCAGCTGCCAATAATGGCAATTGATATAGCGTTTACGTTGTTTCTTGCCGGTGCGGCCGGAGAGGCGATTATAGCTGGAGTTATAGTCAAACAATTTACCAAGAAGGGTTTGGGAGAGGCCGCCAAAGAGGCACTCAAGACGGGTGGGATAAAGGCACTTACAGAAGCGGCGAAGAAAGTTGGTATAAGCAGGGGACGGATATATGCCGCGAAAATTGCTGGGTTGGTTGGCGAGAACTTGACATTTGCCGGGATAGATACGTTTAAACTCATACCGAAAGGGCAATTCACTTGGAAGAACGCAGGTGACACATTTGAAAGCGCCGCGCTGATGATGGGCTTAGGTAAAGTTGGTTCAGGGATATTTGGCAAAACATTAGGAAAACTGACCGCGAAATTACCGACGGCTATCAGGTTGCCCATTGATTTGACGGCGCAGCCCACCTTTATGGCGCCGATTATCAGTGGTGGAACTTATTTATGGAAGAAGTTTGTGCATGGGCAAGAGATGGCCAAAGAAGAAGTGGGCGAATTGTTGCGCAATCACATCTTGTTCTCTGTCGTTGGCAGCACAATGGGAGTGGCCAAGACACTGAACCATACGGCAGAACTGAAACCACCCAAACTTTTGGATGAAAGAGGCCCGAAAGGAAGTTTGCGTTTCAAAGGACGGGGCTCTGGTACCATGGGTGGAAACTGGTATGTTGACGAAGAAGGTGTTAAATGGTTCTTGAAACCTGATTCTCACCATTCAGAGTTACAAACCTCTGCTGAAGTTATTTCGTCAAGAATATACGAGCATTTTGGGTATACAACCCCGGAAACAGTGATTGTAAATATTAAAGGCAAGCGCTACTCCGCCTCAAAATTCCTGGGAAAGAGGCGATTTGCCGACCTTTCCAAAAATAGAAGCGATAAATTCCGTCAAATGCGTATAATTGCAGCCTACCTCAAAGATTGGGATCGGCTCGCAAATATTCGCAATAATTTTAATTTAGGTAATGATGAATTTGCGAGTTTAGATTTTGGTGGCACGTTGGGGTCCAGAGCTCATGGAATGCACAAAGCAGGAAAGGTGTTTAGCGAAGCTATTGGGACATTCGAAACCACAGAGGATATTTCTGTTGTTTACGATTCTTTTAAAGTCAATGACTTGCCAAACGATCACCCGTGGAGAAATTTGGTCCAAAACGATGCCCATCAAGTGATTGATAAATTCCGCACACTGACCGACGAAAAAATTGAAGAGATTGTTAAAGCTGCTCAGTATTCAGATCAGAAAGATGCTGCTTACATGATTGAAGCTCTCAAAAAACGGCGTGATGGAATCATCACAAATTTACTTTCAAAATTCCCAGTTGCTAAACCTATGGTGCCAAAGGCCAACGAAAAAAGCATTTTTACACTTATGAAATCGGACCCGACCATAAAAGGAATTGACCATTCGACGCTGAAAGAAATAATGGAGATAGCTTACCCATTATATGCCAAGGGGCTCGGAATTCATGGTGCCGAACATATCGACAGGGTTGTCTATTATGCCCTGAAGATAGCGACTTTGGAGAAATATTCACCGAAAGAAATGCTCAAGGTTGCGTTGGCCGCCTTTTTTCACGATGTGGGCAGAATATCCGGCAAAGGGCATGGTGATAGAGAGCATTCTAAACGATCGGTAGAAAAGCTTAAGGTATTGTTGAAAGACGATGGATTTTCTGGCCTTATTGCCAAATGGGATCTTTCTAAAATGGATTGGAAAGAGATCCTATTTGCCATCGAGAATCACAGTAATGGCAAGACATCGAAAAATAAAATTGCCGCAGCGCTTTGGGATGCCGACCGGTTGGATTTGTTTCGACTGAGAAGGGAACCCGGATATGAAGGATACATTGTAAAAGCGGAATTTTTGTCGACGGAAACTGCAAGGGCAATGCTGAAGTCAGGTGAAGCGGAAGAGTTATCCGTTAAAAAAGCAGCAATCGTTCCCCCAAAACTGGTAGATGATATAAAACGGAAATTGGATAGTGAATCAAGGCCACTAAAAATAGAAAATAGCAGCAAGCTTTTATATAAGGGGAAAGAATGGTTGCTTGAGAAAAACCTGGGGGATGAGATTTACTGCTATAGGTTGTCAAATCAGGAAGAATATTACTCTTTAGCAAAGGAAAACACCTTGTTCGTCAAGAAACGTGAGGGTGTTTTTTCCGTCCTTAGCGGGGAAGAGGCAAGGGAGATTGTTCGTGCGGCGTATGAATACAGGACAGGAAGGCCTGCGCCAAAGACGCCAGAAGAAATCATGACCCAATTTGAATTGCTTCTCGGTAAGGGGCAATTTCAACATAGTGTCTTTCGTGATGGGGACGGCTGCTTGTTGGAAATATTGGCGGACTATGCGGATGGATGGAAAAAAGCGAAGATAAGCGGATTCAAGGACCTTCCGGCAGATGAAACCAGCCCTCCAGGTACGTTGCCAAAGCTGGGTGAGTTTCCCAATATTTATAAAAAATTTGTTAAATACACTCCAACTGAAGCGCTTCTCAAGCTCGGTGAGGCGAGTAATTTGCAGGGCGTACCCCAAACGTATGACGGTTTCTTTTCAAAACGTCGTGGAGATAAACCAGCCGATAATCCGTCGCTGCCGCCACCGGTTGAAACCGAACGCGTGACCGGGTTGTTGAGAGAAAAAGCTAAAAAAGAAACTGGAGAGCTGAGAGAAAATATTAAAAAAGAAGTTGTTGAAATGGGTGTTAACCTTTTCAGGGATTGCCTGCGTATATTTTCCACATTGGAAAAGGATGTGCTTACCGGGTTCGGATTTAAAGATGTTGATGATCTAGCTGGTAGAATTTTCCAGTCCACCGCGCGCCTTTTTGACGACAGATTTCGCAACTCTGGATGGCTTCCGTCGTCAACACCTAAATGGATCACAGTTGAAGCGTTAAGAAAAATTAAGGATCACCTCGACGTATTTGTCCCGAAGGAGGCCCTTACGCATGGCACAACCTCTGCAGCCCTTCCGGGATTAGTTGATAAAAGGGCGCTACTGTCCATGACCGAACTGATGAAGCGTCCCGAAAAATCAATGATGTTTACAGGCGAAAAATGGGGGGTTTTGAGTCAAGAAAGCAATAAAAAACGCATAGAATCCCAAGATGTCATCTTTATGTCATGGCAAGAGGGGTCTCATGAAATGCAGCCAAATATTGTTATGTTAGATGAAGCCAATATAGATTTAATTTATGCGCTTTCCCATGGACGGTATTTTCGATCAAAAAATGGTAAACTCAGCGAGAAAGAAATTTTTGACCTATCCTCCATGACTGCCCTTGAAGCGGAGTATCTTGAGTTGATTCCAGCGGAGGGACAACACCTAGTGCTTGATCCTTTTCCAGTTATCATTCAGGCGCGCGATTTTGACCGAAACCTTATGCACAATATTAGGGATGTCATGGACCATGATTTTAAGAGCGAACGGGTATATGATGGTTCTCTAAAACTCGAAGAACAGATCAGTGAGATATTCGTGCCCCGTGACAAGGTGGACTTAACGAAGAATTATTTGAATACACACGAAATTCATGGTGTGAATGTCTTTGCCATTGAAGATCTGATGATCGCGCGGATGCTTTTTGCACAGAATTTCAAATTGTTGCCTTGGGATCATGAAATCAAACCTGATTATCGTGAAGATATTCTTAATGGAAAATTTGATGGGATTTATGCAAAGAGAGCAGACGATGGGCCCTTTGTCACACCTACCAACGACACGCCCCTTTTTACTCAGATTTGGTCAGATATGTTGGACGGGATTCATGATTTTCTTAAATTGAAACCTGTGAAAAAGTATGTCATAAAGATAAAACTTTTTCATTTGCAATAAACATACATGTTTCTGATTGCTGGTTGTTTCAGAAGTTTCAACGGTCTATGGTCTATGGTCTGTTGTCTGTTGTCTGTTGTCTGATTTGAATGCAACCGCCAAAACAAACACCACCAAAATTGCTGCGGATATAATGAGAAGGTTTAGTTTGTCCCACGTGCCGTTAATCGGGTATTCAACGCCCAAGGTGTAATTTATATATGTCCACATATTGTTTGCTGTGTGGCATATGATGGGTATCCAAAGATTTCCACTCTCCGCATATACCCAACCGAGAAAAATGCCCAAAACGAAATATAAATGAAAGCACCATGGATTGCCGTGGAGGATCGCGAAGAAAAATGATGTTATAATTATTGCTATTGTTTTTCCCCATCTCGCCTCGAAGGTTGTCTGGCAGATGCCCCTGAAAAAAAATTCTTCACATATGCCAGGGGCAATGCAAAGGATGAAAAGTTTCAAGGCAAAATCGGCCGTTCCGCTGTAGGACATGAGGTTGTTTAACAATAGGTGATATTCTTTGGGTGCCGGCAAAATCAACTCGCTTGCCGAAACCCCATAATCAATCAGCAACGCCGCAGGAATTGTCAGTAGGATCGAAAAAATAATTAATTTGATTTTGGGCACCTTGAATTTTAACAGCTGCCCCTTATCGAATTTCAGGAAATGTATTATGATAAACGGTATTGCGAAAATAATTACAATTTCATTTATTATAATCCCAACAGGATACGATGATAGATGCATCAAAAGGTTTGATGGAATCTGCAGAAGAGAAACCAGCGCGATTAAAAAAAACGCGAATGCAGGCGCTGGCATCGGATAGCCGGCAGAGAGAATCGCTTTTATGTAATCAAATATCGTTTTTTTTTCCATACACAAATCGACTACAAGATTAATTCGTAGAAGGCAACACTATCTATGCTTCTCGACTACGCCCCGTAATACGGGGCTGCGCTCGAAGCATAATAAATATGGCCATAAATATTGTTCGAGCGAAGCCGAGGGATGACGAAGCAATCTCATAAATACAACGGGATTGCTTCGCTTCGCCCTGAACCGTATGGTTCAGGGCTTCGCTCGCAATGACGGCTTATAATTTGCATTTTTCGATCCTATGCCCACGCAAAGCCCCACTAACAAAGTGTAAGATGGCCCTTGCTATTGTTAAATCCAATAAATATCTGCATTAAAAGGTCGCGGTATTCTTAAAGCAGCTCAAATACAGCGTTTAATGGCGGCGTGTTTAAAAATTCTTTAGTGACTAAATAAACGCATATATTTCAATATATTATACGACCTGCCTAGCATTTACTTTTAACATGTCTTTCAAGGTACCAATTTTTTGACGGTTTTTAAGGACTGTTTTTGACTCAAAAAAATCGAAAAAATAGTGAAATTTCAAGCAATTAGAAGGAAAAACCCTTGACCTGCCTCCAAGTTTTCCTTAACTTGCCCATAAAGTGGGATGAAGTGGTATGAATCCCCTAACTTAAGGAAATTTAATATGTTTCGAGGCCGTTTTTACCATGGGATAGACAACAAGGGCAGGTTGTCGATCCCTTCAAAGTTTCGGGACCTCTTGGTCACAACCTACGACGAACGTCTAATCATAACAAATTTTGATCAGTGCCTGTGGGCGTATCCTGTTGCCGAATGGCAGGAGCTTGAGAAAAAAGTCAGGATGCTGCCCCAATTTTCAGATGAGGTGAAGGCCTTTGAACGTGTTTTCATATCAGCCGCGACTGAATGCCCCCTCGACAAACAGGGAAGAATCTTGCTTCCGCAATCGCTGCGCGAATATTCGGCGATAGCCCGCGATGTCGTGATTGTTGGAATGACTAAACGCATAGAAATTTGGGCGAAGGAAAGATGGGATGTTGTTTTTGATTCGGCCCAGAAAAAACTTGAATCGCTCGGCAATAAACTTGCTGACCTTGGACTGTGATTTCAAATTCCCATATGCGGATATCAACTCAAAAAGAAACAGGGCTCTATCAAGTAAAACAAATTCACAATGTCTCAGTTGTCGATGTCGCCGGGGAACTTTCGCGGAACAATATCCGCCATCTGGAAGAAGTGTTTCAATCGCTTACCCAATGCGGGCAGTTGAACGTGATACTCAATTTCGAAAAGCTTAGCCATATTGATTATCAGTTGGTAAGGCGTCTCGCGGATCATATTGTGACCTTCCAGTGCGAAGGGGGCGATATCAAGATGGCGAACGTCAACTCATATGTTCAGAGCATTTTGCAGGTGATGGGGCTGGAGGAGGAATTTTTTCCATCCATAGAAGATGCACTCCTGAATTTTTTGGAAAGTTATCCAAGTGGTGAACTGCAATAGTGATTATTTGAAAAAACGGCTTTCGGGGTTGTGTGATCAGGGAAAAGAGTCCCTACGCCCCGCCCTCATTATATATTCCTGACCACACGGCCACCGTGCCGTTTTTTCAAAGGATCCGGCAAGTGGCATGTTACGATTTAAAAAAAGAATCTGGATGGCATTCGGCCGTAATGGTTGAGGAGGTGGCACATTTTTTGAAATGCAGGGCCGGCGGGTTTTATATTGATGGCACAGCGGGCGGCGGTGGCCACGCGGCGGCAATCCTGGAGGCGGCATCACCCGGCGGTAGATTGATGGCGGTGGACAAGGATTTGGACGCGATTGAAAAAATAAAAGAAACATTAAGGCCCTTTGAAAATCGCGCGATAATAATTCACGGCAGCTTTTCAAAGGTGTGCGATTTCGTGAGGGAAGCCGGCGTGGCGTGCGTTGACGGGATACTTTTGGACCTTGGCGTTTCATCTTATCAGTTAGGCACGGCGGCCCGCGGATTTAGTTTCATGAGGGAAGGGCCGCTTGATATGCGCATGGACGCCAGCTCCGAAATGAGCGCCGCAAAAATCATAGAGGAGGAAAGCGAAGAAGCGCTCTCTGATATTATTTTTAAGTTTGGCGAAGAACGCTATGCGCGAAAAATTGCCCGTGCGATCGTGTTTGAAAGAAGAAAAGGAATTATTAAAACGACGGGCCGGCTCGCCGATATAATTGTTTCTGCGTTGCCGATGAATGCAAGGAGGGGAAGGATACATCCCGCGACAAAGACGTTTCAGGCGCTGAGAATATATGCCAACGACGAGTTGGGGGAACTTGGAAAATTTTTGGAGCGTGCCCCAAAAATCCTATGTGCCGGCGGGCGGGCCGTTGTTATCAGTTATCATTCGCTTGAAGACAGGATGGTTAAAAATTCATTTAAGGGTTGGGCGGCTGGGCGCAGCTTTCAAATAGTGAACAAAAAAGTCGTGGTCCCATCTGAAGAAGAAAAATGGACCAACCCGAGGGCACGCAGCGCGAAACTCAGGGCACTGGAGAGAATTTAATTATGGTTTCAAATTTGGTTGTCGCAGATACGGTAAGGCATCAGCATATCGGCGAAAAATCCGTTGCAGCAAGGAACCGCAAAATCAAGGTGTATTGTTTCATAATCGTTTCGGTCCTTGTCCTGTCGTTAGTATATGTCTGGACGAGGGTGTGCGTTGTCCAGCAGGGTTATGAGGTGTCGAGGTTAAATAAAGAATCGGATAAACTGGCTGGGGAAAAGAGCCGGCTGGAATCAGAAATCGCAGCGCTCAAATCTCCGAAACGGCTCGAGGTGATAGCCAAGGAGCATTTTGGAATGCGTGAGCCGCACGGCGATGAGATTGTGCTAGTGGAGCCATAGGGAAAACCGATGCCGCGTTATTGTACAGGAGGGGACGAGAGTAAAAGGCGGCTTGCCATGCGTTTGTTCGCGATTGGCGGTTTATTTGCGGTGTGTTTCGGGCTGCTCATGAGCCGCGCGATATTTTTTCACCTCAAGGACAACTCCGATGTTGAAAAAGTCGCAATGCGGCAATATAGGACCGCAATTCAAAAAAGCACCGAGAGGGGAAGGATCCTGGATACGGCGGGGAGGGAACTCGCGATAAATGTCCCGGTTGAATCCGTCTTTGCGGACCCAAGGTTCGTCACGGATAAATCAAAAACCGCGGCAATCCTCGCTGGCATCCTTAAACTTGATGCTAAAAAAATAAGCGAAGAGCTTTCCACAAACAGGAAATTCGTCTGGATCAAACGAAGGGTCACAAGGGAAGAGGCGTCCAAGGTATCAGGCGCTGCACTTCGTGGAATTGTCCTTATGACGGAAAACAGCCGTGCCTATCCAAACGGCACACTTGCCTCGTCTGTGATAGGCACCGTGGGCGTGGATGCCGAAGGGCTTGCCGGGATAGAGTTCCAGCTAAATGATATGCTTCTCGTTAATAATGTTAAGGACGCATATAAACGGGATGCGCGTGGCCATCTCTATCTTTCTCCGTCGGCGGCGGATGAGAAGAAAAAGCCACCTCATGTGGAATTGACCATCGACAGGACGATACAGCATATAGCGGAACGCGAGCTTTCAGCGGCTATTGAAAAGGCGCGAGCAAAGAGCGGCACTGCAATAGTGCTGGATGTTACCAATGGTGATGTGCTTGCGATGGCAACGTTTCCGACGTTCGATCCAAATAAATTTGGGCAACATTCCGTAGAGAACTGGAAAAACAGGGCGGTAATTGACGCGTATGAGCCCGGTTCGACATTTAAGGCCATGGTGATAGCGGGCGCGCTCGATCGTCAGGTGGTAAATCCCGAACAGGTATTTGATTGCGGCATGGGAAAGCTCGTTGTCGGGAAAGACATTGTGAACGATGCCCATCCCCACGGAAAATTATCTGTGGCGGATGTTGTAAAGGTTTCGAGCAACATTGGCGCGGCGAAGATTGAGGCGCAATTGGGAAAGGAAAATGTTTATAAACTGCTTAGGGAATTTGGCTTCGGTGAGGCGTCCGGAATAGATATTCCGGGCGAGGCCAGGGGGATACTTTCAAATCCAAAATCATGGTCGGATATACAGTTTGTCACAATCGCGTTTGGCCAGGGTGTAAGCGCTACACCTTTGCAGATGGCGCTTGCTTTTGGGGCGTTGTCAAATGGCGGGGAACTTTTGCGCCCGTACTTGATAAAACGGGTCGTAGGGCCGGATAACGTACCACTTTATGAAAGAAAAAAAGAAGTTCGTTCTTATCCAATCAGGGCCGAGACATCAAATCTTATGAGAAAACTTTTGGCCAGGGTGGTTGAACAAGGTGGAACCGGTATGCTTGCCGCGAGCAAAGAATACCTTGTTGCCGGCAAAACCGGGACCGCACAGAAGGCCGGCCCCAACGGCGGGTACATGAATGGAAAATATTATTCCTCATTTATCGGATTCGCGCCGGTGGAGTCGCCACGTATAGTCGTGTACGTTGGTGTCGACGAACCAAAGGGGTATTATTACGGGGGCCAGGTAGCGGCGCCGGTGTTCAAAAACATTACAGATGATACCCTTCATTATTTAAGCATACCGGCACAAAAAGGGTTGGTTATTGCAAGCGCCTCGGTTGATTCCGCGAATTTGGCTGAGGGGCCGATGCCATATCAAGAAGGTTTCGAAGTATCGTCCGTTGATGCGGTTTTGCAAAAAAAGGAAGTGGTACAAAGTGAGGAGCGGATAAAATCGGAAATTTCGCGTGTT
>ADZX01000375.1_pt1 | contig 12934 bp, 11 predicted proteins | sample 349688 | NCBI WGS metagenome assembly ADZX01 (sample SAMN00713648, study PRJNA49615) | sediment metagenome | isolation source: Carrizo shallow lake | place: Spain: near Madrid | collected 2007-02-15 | depth 25 m m | reverse complement strand
CCGGACGCGGATGAACGTTGGCGCGACCTGTACCCGTGGCGTTACCTTGGCCTGCTGGACCTGCTCGACGGGAACCCCGATGCGGCGGAGCGCCGCTTCGACCGGGCCCTGGACCTGGCCCCGCTCTACTCCCACGCCTGGCTCGGCAAGGCCGAGTGCGACCGGCTGCGGGGGAGGGCCGGCGGGCCCTGGGCTACTACCTGCGGGCGGTCACCACCGACGAGCGGAACCTGTCGGCCTGGCTCAGGGGCGGGCAGGTGCTGGAGGAACTGGGTTTCCGCGACAACGCCAAGAGCTGGCGCGCGAAGATCTACCATCATTTTATGGAGATAACTGCTCAAAAATTTTTGAGCCACCTTGGCATAAGTACCCCCTTTAGTTTAACAACCACCGAAGAAATGCTCGAAACACTGGGCTGGATGAGCCGAAAAGCCCCGGATTATGCACATTTTGTCGAAAAAAGTGCGGGGCATCCGGTCGGGGCGTATAACTCACCCGAAAAACTTGTGATGTCTAATGAGCCGGTACCGGATGTTACCCTAAAGGAACTGCATGATATGGGGTGGTGGCTTTCGGGGGCGCCTCTTTATCACATGATTTACCACCTGGGAAACTACGGCGGTATTGTGGTTATGGTAAAAGACTCAACTAAAGGTGATGTGAACCTTCTGGCAAAACCATATCTTCAGAACGATACTTCGCAACTCTTTGTCACACCGGTCGGACTGTTTAGGCTAAGCGCCGAAACACAAAACGAAGACTGGAGCATTGATCCCCTGGTATTTTATGAGCTCCTGCACATTTGGGAAAAACCTCAAGAACAGGTGCGCAGAATCTGGGACGCAATGCTGGTTCCCCTGGAACGGAAAGATATCGGTACAAAAGTGGTAATGAAGGTTACCGGAAAGGGCGTGTATGTAAAGTAATTAGTTAAAAATATGGAGAGTATATCAAGTGCAGGTTGGAGACATCAGTCTTAACAACATGGTTTCCAACCTGCGTCCAAATTTTACTATAAAAAATATGAAAATAAAAAACAAAAATATATTAATAATAAGTTCGCACGCGGACGACCATATTGCGTGTGCAGGAACCGTATTTAAACTTCGGGAAAGAGGTTATGTGCCTTATGAAATAGTTCTGACCGATTCAGCTGAAGGACCTCATAACGGTAAAAAACAAAACGGCAACATAAATATGGTCGAGTTAAGAAACAGCGAACTGACCGCAGCATCAAAGTATCTGGGAATCAAGAAGACTTATCTGCTAAAACAACCCGATCTCGGACTTACCTACTCAAAAGCCCTTCTATTTGCAATCGTTAAAGTGATCAGGAAGGTTAAACCTGAGATCGGATTTATTATGAATTCCAACGACTGGCACCCGGATCACAGAGAAAACTTTAAAATCGGAAGCGAAGCATTTAAGTGGGCGGGCAGCGGTGTAAAAAAAGAACTGGGTAATTTCTGGAGGACTCCCGTGGTTCTGGTGGCGGAAGGCATGATTCCGATACAGGCAAATATTCTGGTAGATATAACAGATTATGAAGATAAAAAAACCAAATTATGGAAAATGTATGAATCACAAGCGACACCGGGGTTAATTAACTACGAAAAAAGTCTTGGCAGCATCAGGGGGTATCAACTTAGGAAAAACGGGGGAAAGGCGGCTGAAGCGTTCTCCACCGACCCGACCTCGCCGATAATTCTTTTTGATGAATAAAACAAATGTAATAGAAATAAATAAAGATATATTGCTTAAGACCTTTGTGAATGAAAAAGGTTTAAACAACGAATTGTCGGGATTAACCTATTTATCAGGAGTAAAAACTAACATACCTGTAATCCTTGGGGTCGGAAAGAACAAAATTGTCTCCAGCTACATAGATAACACCGTAACGTCGTATGAGGCAATTCAAAAAAAACTGGTTAGCAAAAACGACGTAAATAGTTTTGTCTTAAATTATTTAAAAAGCCTTAAAGACACTAACAACCAAAAGGTGTGGGAAAGTTTTATAAACAGTACCTGCAAAAACTTTTTTGCGAATACAAGCATCTTTAAGAAATACCTGGGTTCCGAATTGTACCGGTTAACAGCCGGGAATATCAGGTATCTTAGAAACAATCCGAATAGTAAAAATGAACCTTTCAGGTCTAAAGACCGGGGTCTCTTCTTTTCTTTGCAGAAGAAGAGCATTCATCTCCAACCTGAAAGCATAGAGTTTTCTGCTGCAGAAAATAAAATAATTTTCCTGCACGGGGATCTGCACCTCGGCAACATTTTATATGACACAAGATTAAAGGAATTCTGGCTGATAGATTTTGAACACTCAAAATTCGGCCCCGTTGAGTATGAATTCGCTAACAGTAAATTCTGGAACGATGAAAAATCACTTGATATTGAATACTTTTCGAATAATATTCCGGGTTTTAAAATATTCGCTTTGAACAGCTACCTGTACCTGTATCTGGCAGATCAACTGAATATTGCGAGTGAAAATAAAGACATAGCTAAAATAAAACAGCTCTCATATAAAGCCGCATCACATAACACGGTCTGATATCTTAAGAGGTATCAATACATCTTTAAAATCCCAAGATAAATTGGTATATTTATGCTATGGCTGAAAACACAGAAAAAAAGGACCAAGACAGCTATCAACCTGAAACTACAAAAAAATCTACCAAAGAATACTATGATGATGCATTAAATATTTTTATAGCAGCTAAACGGACAATTTCGGACACCGTAAGAATTTCACCCATATACTTTTTCGGCATGTTCGGGACGATTTTTTTAATATCGGTAATGCCTTTTTTCAGCTCGTGGATAAACAGCAAGGTCATTGATGAGCTTGTGTTAATAGTAACCGGTGGAAACCCCCAAGTCAGCCCCGAACTGTCCAGATGGATAGTGGTATCAGTGCTCTTTTTATTATTTAACGGAATAATCGACACCATAAATCAATTTTTTGAGCTGAACCTTTATTTTGACTACACAAGATATATTAACGAGACTGTCACAGAAAAACTGTCTCTGCTTGATATTGAATACTATGAAGATCCCGAAACCAATAACCTTCTCCAAAAAGTCAAAGAAAACTATGGACACAGACCTCAGAATTTTATGACCAACTTTTTATGGCTTACAAGTTCTGCAATAAGAATTGTATCCGCCTGTATTATAATAATATCTTTCTCAAAAACACTCATATTACTTTTATTTGTGGTAACAATACCCTCACTGATAAATAATATTATTTTTGGCAGAAGAAACTGGGGAATATGGGATGCCAAAGCAGAAACCAAAAGAGATTATTGGTGGTCCAGGGACTACCTGACCCGAGAATCGGCATTGATGGAATTAAAAATATTCAAAGCCAGAAATTATATTCTTAATAGAGTAAACGAACTCTTTTACAATTTCCAAAAAGAAGAAATAAAAATTGAGAGAAAAAGAAGTCTGACAAATTTGGTGCTGGACATCATTAGCGCGGTCGGATTTGGAATAATTTTTATCTTTTTAATAACGGCAGTACTGGCAACAAAGATCACAATAGGAGGATTCAGCTTTTATATCAGTTCTACCAGACAACTGCAGGATGCGTTCGGCACTTTTTTCAGAAGGTTATCCAGAGTGTACGAACATGGTCTTTATGTTGTAGACATTTATAAAGTCCTGGATTTAGAAAAACGGATCATACCCGGAGAAAAAATTTTGGATGTTAAACTTGAGCCTCCTGAAATTAAATTTAAAGATGTCGGATTTAAATATCCCGGAACTGAAAAATATATTTTAAAAAATTTTGATCTAACTATTAAACCCGGTACCAAAATAGCCATAGTCGGAGAAAACGGGGCCGGTAAAACAACATTAATTAAACTGCTTATGCGATTTTATGATGTTACTAAAGGAGACATTTTTATCGATAGGATAAATATAAAAGATCTGTCCTTTGAGGACTGGTATTCAAAAGTCGGAACATTATTTCAGGAATTTAACACATATCACTATGACGCAAAAACAAACATATCAATAGGCAACCCCTTATATCTTGAGGACCTGGAGAGAGTTATCAAATCGGCCAAAAAATCAGGTGCGCATGAATTTATTAAAGAATATGAAAAGGGCTATGATGAAGTTTTGTCCAAAGCATTCGGAGGTATAAGACCGTCCTGGGGTCAATGGCAGAGAATCGCGCTGGCAAGGGCATTTTTTAAGGACGCGCCTATTCTGATTTTAGACGAACCGACTTCAGCCATTGACCCCAAAGCCGAATTTGAAATATTTGAACAATTATTTGAGTTTGCCCATGATAAGACGGTTATAATCATTTCTCACAGGTTTTCAACGGTTCGCAATGCTGACAGGATCATTGTGCTGGATAAAGGAAAGATCGTAGAAGACGGCAGTCATCAGGATTTAATGAACATAAACGGAGGAATTTACAAAAACGCTTTTGAGCTTCAAAGGCGTGGCTATGAGTAACATTCTCATCCTAAAATATATATTCTGTAGCAGTATACTTTTTTAACCTGATATAATATCGATATGTTGGAGAAATCCGGGACAAGAAATCTGATGTTGTTTATTTTCGGTTTCATTTTTCTGGTAGCGGCGGGGACAGCTCTTTGTATGCAGTTAAAAGACGATTACAAGATCAGAAGGATGCTGGGAATTGATGATGAGCCTGTTTACTACGTTGTAAACAGTAAATAACATTATTTTCTTGGATCAATCTACAATTCTAACCGACAATTTTTGGGTATTTCGTATAAAATAACTCTGTGGATGTATTTCAGGAATTTATCAGCGGTAGTATAAATAAATATTCCGGCCGGGAACTGTTTGAGATTCGCAGAAGGATTAAAAAAGAAATTATTTATTACAAAGACCTTCCCCTTTTATTATCAAAACTTAAAAAATTTTTGGAAAGTAACGGGCTGACTGATGAGGATAAGGTTTTAATTTGGGGTACAAACTGCCCGGAATATTCATTAATTTTACTGGCCTGCTTTAGTACAAATTATGTTTCCGTGCCTGTGGATTACCGCAATGACAAACAGATGATTACCGCAGTCATTGATCAGACAAAACCCAAAATCGCCTTTGTCTCAAAACATCTGGACCATTTATTTATCTCAAAAAAAATTCCTGAAAATAGGATTTTTTATCTTGAAGATTTACCGGTATTACTGAATCAGACCAATGTCAAACCAAATTATTATCTCGAAAACTCATCAGAGAGTGTTGATCTGACACAGATTATTTATACTTCCGGTACTACAGGGATTCCTAAAGGTGTAATGCATACAAAAAATAATCTGGTAAGAAATGTTACGGATATCGGCAAAATAATTCCGAAGTTAAAATATTACCATACGCTGTCGATTCTTCCGCTAAGTCATGTCCTTGAGCAGGTCGGGGGTCTTTTGGTTATGATAAGTATCGGGGCAAAAATTATTTACCTGCCAAAAATTAACAGCTACCGAATTATCGAGGCTTTAAAAGAAAATAATATTACGCATCTCATTTTTGTACCTCAACTGTTTAATATTTTCCTTGAAAAAATATTCGAAAATGTCAAACAGTCCGAAAGGTATGACACTTTAATAAAGGCTCTGCATTTTTCCAAAAATATGCCCACTATAGTTAAAAAATTTATTTTTAGGGATATACATAAAATTTTCGGTAAAAATTTTAACTTTTTTGTAAGCGGGGGCGCTCCTTTAAATATTGAGGTTGCCAAAACTTGGGAAAATATGGGATTTACAATTTACGAAGGCTATGGAGCAACCGAGGTTGTGGCAGTTGCCACCATAAATACTCCCGAAAACCACAAACTCGGTTCGGTAGGAAAAACAATTCCGAATGTAAATATTAAAATTGACGACCAAGGTCAGGTTATTATTCAAAGTAAATCTGTCTCAAACGGCTACTTTAACAACAAAGAAAAAACAGATATGGTATTTTTTGAGAGCAGCTACAAAACCGGTGATGTGGGGTATTTGGATGATGATGGATATCTTTTTATTAAAGGCAGGGATGATTTTAAAATTGTTTTATCAAGCGGTGAAAAAGTTTTTGTGGAAGATATCGAAAAAGTATTAAACAGCCATCCGAATGTCAGGGAATCCTGCGTTATTGAAAAAAATATCAACGGCAACAATGAAATTTTCGCCTGGCTTATGGTCCACAATAAAAAAACAGTCAACGAAACTGTTGAAAATGTAAATCAGAATTTGGAATCAAAACAGCAGATCAGATTTTTTGAAATTTGGCCTTTTGAAGATTTCCCAAGAACCAATACTTTAAAAATTGACAGGAAGAAAGTAAAAAATTATTCAAATGAAAAGGATGTCACAATAAAAAAGGGTCTTGCTGAAATACTGGAAAATAAGAAACCTAAAAACCTTTATGACATTCTGGAAAATATCTCGGGCAGGGGCGGTGCGGATATTAAACCGGGTGATAATCTGTCTTCCGACTTGAAAATGGACTCTCTTAACAGGGTTGAATTATTATCTCAAATAGAAGAGTATGTGGGAGCTGTGATTGACGAGTCTAAGGTTGACCAAAATACTACCGTTGATGGTATGCAAAAATTAATTACCGAAAGCAAATCCGAAAATGCAGATGTGTATATCCCAAACTGGCAATTTTCGAAAATCGGTCTATTGATGGCGCGTTTTTTACGGGAATTCATTTTATACCCGCTTCATTCATTGATTATTAAATTAGATATAGAGGGAGAAGAAAACCTTAAAAACTTAGGTAACGGCTTTATTGCAATTTTCAACCACCCCGGCATAGGCGACGGTGTCTGTGTTTTACGGATCTTATACAGGAATGGGCATAAAAAGGTTTTTGTACCTGCCGACAGAGAGTTTTGGGAAAAAGATTATTTTTGGCCTTACAGGTACTTGGTAGAAACTCTGGTTGGCGGAATTCCAATGTACAGTTCAAATCGCGGTTTTTACAAAACATTAAAAAAGTCTCAGGATTTACTTGATAAAGGAATGTTTATGATTTTTGCTCCACAGGGAAAGTTGCAGCAAACTGATGAATTTGACGATTTTAAATCCGGTATAGGTTATATTGCAAAAGAATTAAACTGCCCGTTTGTACCCTTTAATATAATCGGGTACCGAAGTCTGTGGCCTGTCCCTAAAGGAGGTCTTGATCATGCTAAATTAACGCAACTACTTCCCAAAAAGCGGGGGACGGTCAAAGTCATCGTCGGTAAACCAATAACTGATTACCAAGATCTTGAACCTAAAGAGGTTGTGAGGTTGCTGGAGAATTTCTATAAAAAGGACGGAAATCACAGGAAGAATTCTATTCAATATAAAAATAAATAATTTAACGAACCTCTCCGGTCTAAAAACCGAACCATCTTCCTTTCTTCGGAGAAGAAAGGAATACATTTTCAACCAAAAGACCTGAATATTCTGCTATAGAAAATAAAAATATCTCTCCAAAACCTTTTCAATATATCTCTCGTCAAGTTCCAGATCTTTTAGTTCTGCCGGTTCGGGCCGATAACGGTACTTTTCGATATCAAATGTCAGGTCCTTTTTTATAAACAAGCCTTCCTGCTCCAGCTTTTGTTTTTGAATCAAAGGTGTGTGTTCTGGACATTTCGTACTTATTCTGCCGGCATTATTTACGATTCTCCACCAGGGTGTCCGGTCGCCAAAGTCATGCAGAATATTCCCCACTGCCTGAGCTGCTTTTGGCACACCGACCATTAAAGCTATCTGACCGTAGCTGGCTACTCTTCCGTAAGGCACTTTATTAACTGCTTTTAAAACTTTTTCTTTAAAAGGTGATATGGCCATAATATCATACTAATATAAGCAGAAAACACGTACATCAATGCATAAGGATTATTTTATTATCCTAGTATGAGTCCCTTGAGGCAATTCCTTCAATCTTATTAAAGAGTGGTACAACATCTTTTAAATTCATTTCCAAAACTTCCTCCTGCAGTACTTCGGACAGATTACCCAAATTCCATCTTTCTGCTCTTTTAGTGGATGTCATGTCTGCCAGCCTGTCTGACGCATGCGGCATTAATGGATTCATCAAATACTTTAGTCCTAAAATTACATAATAAAGTTGAAACAATGTTTCATTAAACCACTCTGAATCTGATTTTTTTATTTCCCATAGTTTTTCCCTGTCAACTATACTGTTTCCGTATGAGGACAGTTTTAAAATTTCGTCAAGATATTTTCTGAATTCACATCTATTCAGGTAGTTGTCTGAATTTTCAAAAGCCTCTTTAACTTTGAGCTCTGTCTCGTTCCATATTTTATACATCTTTAAATCTTCGGATTTTATATCCTTACCGATAGACAGGACGCGATGAATAAAATTTCCCAGGTTCGCCACAAGAACACCGTTGACTTTTTCCTCAAAATCACCCCACTTAAAACTGGAGTCTCTGATTTCAGGCATAATTAAAGTCAGATAAAACCTGGCCGCGTCATTACCGAATTCATCTACAAAATCTTTTATTGATATCGATACACCTCTGCTTTTTGAAAAAGCCTTTCCTCCTAGATCTAAGAACATGTTTATTGACACTACATCTGGCAGATGAATCTTTGGATCAAACACCATCAGCTGACCCGGCCAAAACATTGCATGAAATACCAGATTGTCTTTTCCCATAAAATAATAATGTTTAAGTTGGTTATCAGATTTTTTATCATACCAGTAATTATCATAATCTTTATTGTTATTACCGGCCCACTCCACCGATGCAGAATAATAACCTATCACAGCGTCAAACCATACATATATTCTTTTATTTTCATAGTTACTGATTAATTTATCTTTAGGAATCCTATCTGCGGGGATAGGCACGCCCCAATTTATATCCCTGGTAATTGCCCGCGGCTTCAGTCCTTCTTTAAGCCACCCCAATGTTTCTTTTGCCACCCATTCTTTCCAGCTGTCTTTTACACCTTCCACGTATTCTTCCAACTTTGACTGCAGTTTTGGCCAATCAATATAATAGTGGTCCGAATCTTTTAGCTGTACAGGTTCTTTTGATAAATTGCTGATCGGATTTTTTAATTCGCCGTGCCCTATCAATTTACCGCATTTATCGCACTGGTCGCTTCTTGCGTCCTCAAAACCGCAAAAAGGACAGGTTCCGATTACATATCTGTCAGGTAAAAATTTTCTGTCTTTGGGTGAATAATACTGTTCTTCCGAATCAATAATTATAAAACCTTCATCCATCATTCGCATAAAGAAATCCTGTGTTATTTTGATATGATTTTCAGTCTGGGTTTTAGTGTATAGATCATAAGTCAGGTTTAATTTATTCAAAAATAAATCAACATCTTTTTTATGATACTCATCAACTACATCCTGAGGAGTCAAACCTCTCTTGTCAGCCTCAACTGTAATCGGCGTACCAAAACAGTCCGAACCTGAAACCATTAAAACATTATTGCCGATAATTCTATTGTATCTGGCGCATAAATCTGCAGGAAGCAGATATCCGGTCAGATGGCCTATATGGAGGTCGCCGTTTACATAAGGCCAGGCAACTCCTATTAATACGTTCTTTGACATAACATAAGCATTATCGCAGATAATTTTATTTTAAAAAAGCCTTAGCTACAACAAAAATGTTAAAATGGTGATATGAAAGGCATAATATGCGCGGGAGGCTTGGGAACCAGGCTTTATCCTCTGACAAGAGCTACTAATAAACACCTTCTTCCGGTTTATGATAAACCTATGATTTACTACCCTGTTCAAACTTTGGTAAACGCCGGAATAACCGAGGTATTAATAGTAGTAGGCGGACCGCATGCAGGACATTTTATCAATGTTTTTCGAAACGGCAATGAGTTCGGTCTTAAAAAAGTTGAGTATGCATTTCAGGATGAAAATCGTAAAGGCATCTCGGATGCAATACTATACGGCGAAAGTTTTGCGGACGGACAAAGTGTAGCTGTAATATTAGGGGACAATACTACGGATGCTGATATTTCGGACGATGTTAAAAATTTTAACTCGGGGGCTAAAATTTTTCTAAAAAGAGTAAACAATCCCGAACGCTACGGTGTTCCTGTGTTTAACAAAAAAGGATTAATTTCCGAAATTCAGGAAAAACCAAAACACCCAAAATCAGATTACGCAGTAACGGGGTTATATCTGTATGACAATAAAGTTTTTAATTTTATAAAATCACTTAAACCTAGCGCACGGGGCGAATTCGAAGTTACTGATTTAAACAATACTTATATTAATCTTGGAGAGATGCGGCACTCGATATTAAAAGGATATTGGAGCGATGCCGGAACATTTGATTCATTATATGAGTCCAATAGATATTGGAGTAAAAAAAATAAACGCAATAAATAATTTTTTAAAATATTGACTATCTCTTAATTAGATCTCATAATTTAAACAGGATAATTCATGTAATGATTTTTTATTATTGTATGGATTAAAAGGAACAATGTTCCTTGTACTAATAAAAAATGGGAAATAAAAAACAAAAATTTCTGCTCATATTTTTGTTTAACACTTTGTAAATTGTGCAAAGTGTTTTTTTGTTTTTTAACAAAATATGCGCAGCCTAGGAGGTGACTTTTAATGCCGGTAAAGAAAAAGAAAGTAGTAAAGAAAAAGACTGTTAAAAAAACAGCAAAGAAAAAAGTAGTAAAGAAAAAGAAGTAGGATTAAAGACTATAGTCCTGAATTCTTATTATAATCAAACTCTTTAAATAGCCGGCTCACAATTTACAACAGCCTCTATATAAAAAGAGTTTGATTTAGTTTTAACGATATACATGTATGGGGATAGAGATTTTTGTTTTTATCAAAATTTGTTTCAATGTAAATACCTGATTATTAATTAACTCGGTAATTTTTAAAAAACCCAAAAGCCTCACAGAAATTATTTCCATAAAGTTTAAAATAATTGGTTTAAAAGGTATGCAGATAAATTTTAAACAAACCCGACAGCTGCTGAACAAAATAATTTACTTTCCCTGTAAGCAGCAGAATTCCGAATAATAATATTATTACTCCGGATGTGTTATTAATTATTCCGGAATACTTCGAAACGTTTTTTAACCTGGGCCACAATAAATCAAACATCAAAGCGATAAGCACAAACGGAACAGCTATACCCAAACCGTAAGATAATAACAAAACCGATCCCTGAATGACGGTTTTAGTCTGACTCGCTAAAAATATTATTACACCCAGCATCGGACCTATACAAGGCGACCAGGCAAAACCAAACGTCATTCCAAATAGGAATGAATTTATAAGTACAAATCTTGTAGGTCTGATATCAATTTTATATCCGAAATTTCTGGTTAAAATATTTGGCTTGAACGCGCCCAAAATAAAAAGGCCAAAAAGTATTAACAGCAAACCTCCCAAACTCTGACCAAGCGATCTGTATTCAGCAAAATGGTTTCCAAGTTTGGAAGCAGAAAAGCCGTACACCACAAATATCAGAATAAAACCGAATGAAAAAGCCAGAGAATTTAACAAGAGTGTAATTTTTTTACTTTCTTTGTATGAATTCAGACCTGTTAAATATGCTATGTATGTAGGAACCATGGGCAAAAAACATGACGCAAAGAAACTGACCACACCCCCGGCTAATGCCCACAGCGGGTTGATATTTGTGTAGTCAAAATTCATTAATTAATTGTATAACAATTAATTGGCAAGCAGTTCGTCAATGGAAGTCTTGAGCATTGAAAATGGTACTGCACCGGGCACAAATGATGTTTCTCCTGTTTCAGTGTTCATAAGAACATTTCCGGGAGTTCCTGTAATTCCGGCTGCAAGTCCGCCCTGCAGATCTGCCTCAACTAAATCTTCCGTTTCTTTGTTTTCAACACATGAATTGAGTGCATCAAGATTTAAACCGGCTCTTTGAGCAAGTTCGGCGGAATCTGCGGTGTTATTTTCGTCCATAAAAGCATCGGTAAATACCCAGAACGCGTCATTTCCTCCTAATTTTCCGGCACACTCAGCCGCTAAAGCCAGCGGTCTTGCGTTTGGATGGATGGAGTCCAATGGAAAGTGTCTGTAAACCCAGGCGGCCTGATCTCCGTATTCTTCAAGCATCTGTTCGCCTGTCGGATGGAACCTTTTACAATAAGGGCATTCATAATCCGAATACTCAAACAATACTATTTTGGCATCTCTGTTTCCTTTTACCCAATCGTCAGAACTTATGGGAATAATATCTCCCAATTGTTTTTCAGGTTGTGAGGGATTGCCCTTCGCACCAGCTGCATCCGCTGCGTTTGCTCCTTTTGCGGCATTAGCGCCTAATGGATTTCCTTCAATAGTTTGAAGTCTGGTCCACAGCACTCCGATAAAAAAGGCAGCTCCTATTAAAAGCACTACCAGAACAAGCTGAACGATGCTACTGGTGTTACCTGCACTTTTTAACTTATCATTTCCTAGCATATTTGCGTTCCTTAAAATTTATAGAGTATATTTAAACAGAAATTCGGATATTTTTCCACTATTTTATATTTATCATTATCTATCATTAATGCCGGGTGCTCGGCCGATTGGTCATTCTAAGTACCCTCTTTGAAATGCTTATTATAAGCGCTTTATGTGTTTGAAATAGACAAACAAATATACTAATAGCAGTAGTTGGAATTTTTATAATCTGGCTAATATAATTAGTTATGCCCAGGCAAGCAAAATACCCAAAATACATATTTGTATCAGGCGGTGTTATATCCGGACTTGGAAAAGGCATCATTACTGCATCTATTGCGAATCTGCTGAAAAATCTTCACTTTAGAGTTTCTGTCTTAAAAGCCGATATGTACCTGAATGTCGATGCCGGTACTATGAATCCCCTTGAACACGGAGAGGTTTTTGTTACTGAGGACGGCCTTGAAACGGATCCCCGGGA
>ADZX01000424.1_pt1 | contig 13483 bp, 20 predicted proteins | sample 349688 | NCBI WGS metagenome assembly ADZX01 (sample SAMN00713648, study PRJNA49615) | sediment metagenome | isolation source: Carrizo shallow lake | place: Spain: near Madrid | collected 2007-02-15 | depth 25 m m | reverse complement strand
GTTCGGCGGCGGGCCGACACGGGGCGAGCGGAAGAAGTTCAAAGACTGGCTGAAGGGACTTAGGACTCACAAGGGTTCTGGTAAGCCATCCCTCCCGGTTATCACGGCATCCGGTGAAGGCCTCGTTGTTCGCAAGATCAGCGAGCCATTCAAGACTTCAGCAGAAGTCCGCAAGCCGTTGCTTAGACTTCCGGCCAAGAAGAAGCCGGTTGAAGTCGAAGTAGACATTGACGCCTTGATTGCAGCGGAACTTCGGTACGCCGAAGAACTGAAGGAACAAAAGAGGAAGAAGCGCAGGAAACAGGATGAAGAAATCCTCCTGCTGATGTGATGACGAAACACAAGAACGCTCTACTCGCTGCACAAATCCTCGAAAACGAGGCGTGGAGCGAGGCATACGAGCAATTGGAATCCGCCCTTGTTGAAGGCTGGAAGGCGTCCGAACCGGACGCTTGGAAAGCACGAGAAGGGCTGTACGAACGGCTGCAAGCACTCAAGGACGTGAGGGCGCAGCTTGAGACTTTTCTAGCAACGGGCCAATTCGCAAGAAAGCCCAATTGAGGTTTACATGGAAGTTACGGCTCCGCAAGGAACAACCGTTCAGGAAGCAGCAAATAAGTTATCGGCCTTACTGAATCCGAAAGAGGAAACTCAGGAACCCGACAGCATCCCGACTGAGGTAACGGCAAGCGAAGGCACCGAACCCGAAGTCACACCGGAGGCGCAAGAGGAACCCGTCACTTACAAAGTTAAGGTGGACGGTGAGGAAGTAGAAGTCCCGTTGGACGAACTCCTCAAGGGTTACTCACGCACTTCGGACTACACGAGAAAGACGCAGCAGATTGCCGAACAGCGGAAAGCCGCTGAAGCGGAGGCTGAGGCCGCTCGTGTGGAACGTGAGCAGTACAAGCAAGGACTTGAGGCTCTGAAGTCACAGATCATGTCTGTGGCCGAACCAGACTGGGACCGCCTGATGGCGGAAGACCCGATTGAGTTCGTCAAACAGAAAGAGCTTTTCAGGGACCGTAAGGAAAAGCTGGCCGCGCTCCAGGCGGAGCAATATCGCGTCTCCCAAAGGGACGCAGCGGAGCAGCAGAAGCGGTTGGCCCAGATTGTGTCTGAGGAACAAGCCAAACTTGTCACCCTCATCCCAGAATGGTCCGACAGCACCAAGGCGAAGGCAGAGAAGGAGAAGATCGTTGAATACGGTCTCTCCATTGGTTTCTCTCAGGAGGAACTGAACAGCCTTTATGACAGCCGTGCGGTATTGGCTCTCCGTCAGGGGATGCTGTACCGAGACATGGTTGCCAACGCCAAGGTCAAGAAGGAGAACGTAAAGGTCTCCCCTACGGCGAAACCCGGAACGCTCAAGCCCAACTCTCAGGCTCGTACTGCTGCGGAAGCTAAGGAACGTCTTAGGGCGTCAGGCAAGGAGAAAGACTTTGCCGATGCGTTCAAGACGATGTTTCTCAAACAGTAAGGGATTACACAAATGACGCAGTTTACGGGCAGTTTCTCCACCTACGATGCCGCTGATGGCATCCGCGAGGAACTGAGCAATTTGATCTATGACATCTCGCCGGTTGACACGCCGCTGATGTCGAACGCTGGTCGTGGTTCGGTTGGCAACACTTATTTCGAGTGGCTGACTGACTCGCTGACGGCGGCTTCCTCGACCAACTTCGTGATTGAAGGTGACGACCTCACGTCGTACACGACTGCTTCCAGCCGTGTCCGTCTGGGTAACTACACCGCGATCAGCACGAAGACCGTCCTCGTCACGGACACCCAGCGCGAAGTCAATAACGCTGGCGTCAGTGAGGAGTTGGCGTATCAGGTTGCCAAGATGGGCAAGGAACTGAAGCGGGACATGGAGAAGATCCTGTCCGGCCCGCAGCCTGCCGTTGCTGGTAACGACACGACTGCACGCCAGACGGCGGGCTTTGAGGCGTTCATTCGCACCAACGCAAGCCGGTCTTCGACCTCTGCTGGCGATCCTACCCTGTCTGGCACCACGAAGGGCTACCCCGACGCTGGCCCGGATGACGGTACGGCTCGTGCCTTCACGGATACGATCCTCAAGGACGTTATCCAGCAGATCTGGACGAGCGGTGGAACGCCGAAGATGGTTGTTGTTGGCCCGGTCAACAAGGCCCGCGCTTCGGGCTTCACGGGCATCGCGGACATCCGTAAGGATGCACCGGGGCCAAGCCTGCGACGATCATCGGCGCTGCGGATGTCTACGTTTCCGACTTCGGCAACGTGACGTTCGTTCCGTCGCGGTTCTCGCGTGAGCAGTCGGCTCTGTTCGTTGATCCTGAGTATCTGGAGGTTGTGTACTTGCAGCCGTTCATGCTCAAGGAGATGGCTCGCACGGGTCTCGCTGAGAAGCGGGTTCTGTCCGTGGAGTACGGCCTCAAGGTCTCGACGGAAGTGGCGCACGGTATCGCCGCTGACCTGACGACGACCTGATGAGATTGGGCGGAGGTTGTGAGCCTCCGCCCTTTTCCCTCGGAGTTACATGAAACGAGTCTTATCAAAAGACCCCCTAACGGGGGTTACGGAATTCTTTACGTTTGACCGGGCAAACGACACGTTCACGATTCACAGTGAACAGGATGTCGCTCCCACTATCGAGCGTGCGAAGGCGTCGTTCAATTCTACGGATGAGCGGGCCAGATGGGGCGATTGGCAGAAGGTTGCCACGATCCCCCTAGTTGTCCTGAATGACCTTAAAAAAAAGGGCATCGCGGACGATAACAAGAAGATGAAGGCTTGGTTGAATGACCGAGACAATTTGTTGTTCCGAACGAGGCCAGGACGTGTCTGAGGAAATCAAAGTCGCGGTCTGCATCCCCGCTCGTGAGATGAGCCATACATGGTTCGCTCAGTCCCTAGCGTTGGCGATGGGGTACATGGGCAAGAACCAGCCCGAAGTTGATATGCGTCTCTACGTGAACAACGGGACCATCCTTTCTGAGCAGAGGCAGGCGCTTGCCAAGCTCGCTTTGCTTGACGGGGCCGATTGGACCGTCTGGTTTGATTCAGACATGAGGTTCCCCAAGGACACGATTGAAAGACTACTGGCTCACGCTAAACCAATCGTCGCGGCGAATTATCCTACTCGGAAGATGCCCGCGATTGAGCCTACCTCATTCCTAGACGACGAGAACCAAACCCGTGTCTACACGGAAAAGGACTCTACTGGACTCCAGCCTGTTGCTTCAACTGGGTTTGGATGCATTGCAGTACATCGGAAGGTCTTTGAGGCAATGCCTCCGCCGTGGTTCCACATTCCTTGGGACGAGGAACTACAGAAATACGACTGCGGCGAAGACATCTACTTCTGTAGAAAAGCCAGAGAATGCGGGTTTGAAGTCCTGATCGACCACGATCTGTCTAAATCAGTGTTCCACATTGGTCAGATTGAATGGGGTCACGTTGAGGCATTGAGCTTTCGTCCGAAGATTGAACAGCTTCGACCTCACTTGATTGATAACCGGATTAATACACAGGTGAGCGCAGCCTAATGGCGATTTCGACTTACGCTGAGCTTCAGTCTGCCGTGGGGGATTTCCTCAACCGGCAAGACTTAACGACGGTCATCCCGACGTTCATCTCATTGGCTGAAGCGGACCTTAATCGTTCCATTCGCCATCGGTCGATGCTCATTCGATCTACTGCGACGATTGACTCCCAGTTCACGGCTCTCCCTACGGACTTCTTGGAAGCCAAGAACATCCAGTTGAACAGCGAGCCTATCACCGTACTCCGGTACGTGACGATGGAACACGCTGACCTCGTGAGGCAGAGAAATCCTACGGGCCAGCCGTGTTACTACACAATTGTTGGGGATACTTTGGAGGTCGTTCCTGTTCCTGACACTTCGTACACCGCCGAACTAACGTATTACAAGAAGATCCCGGCGCTGGCGAATGACGCCACTTCCAACTGGCTGCTCTCCTATCACCCCGATGTTTACCTCTACGGGACGCTGATGCAGTCAGCCCCCTATCTCAAGGACGACCAGAGAATCCCTGTCTGGGGGTCGCTGTATCGGCAGTACCTTGCCGACGTTAATGCGTCCTCCGATAAAGCTGAGTTCTCCGGCGGTGCGCTATACATGCGCCCCCGAACCTGGATCTAAGGAAGGATCATGGCACAAGGCGATGTAACGTGGTTCAACGCCGCGAAGGCCAAACTTGGTCTCGCGGTCATCAACCTTGAGACCGACGTGCTTAAGTTAGGGTTGGTCACGTCCAGCGTGACGCCCACGGCCTCAACCGCAGACCCATGCTGGGGCGCTGGAGGGACAACCAACCTCTCGTCTTACGAGGTGACCCCCGGCGGGAATTACTCTGCTGGCGGGCCTACGGTTGCAAATAACACGTTCGCCGAATCTGGCGGAACCGCAACACTTGATGCGGATAACACCAGCATCGCCCAGAGCGGTTCTAATCCGACGAATGCCCGCTGGGGTATCTTGTATTCAGACACTTCTACGAACAACGATGCCTTGGCTTTCGTGGACCTCGGCGGTGTCACCGATCTTTCCTCTGGAGGCTTTTCCATAACGTGGAACGCCTCTGGGATTATGACACTGGCTTGATGTGTCTACCGAATTTGTGCAATCAGGCTACATTGAGGTTTGGCGCGATGGAGAGATGGTCTCCCGTCACCGCGTTGAGCGCGAGGCTGTGGAATCCGCTCTTGCCGATAGCGAGAACCGAGGTAGTGGTGAGTACGAACTCAGGTTCCCTCAGGTGAGAATCATCGTCAAGCGCCCGATTACACAGCCTGACGCTCCCGCACTGGGGACGGTTTACGCTTTAAGCACGACTTCTCTTGGGGTTCCATTAGATCGTCCTGCTACTGGCCCGACGACGATTGATGAGTACGTCTTAGAAAGGCGGCTGTACGGCGCTACGTCGTTCACCGAGATTGCCCGTGGGTTGGCAATCTTCGGGCCAACGAACGTCTATACGGACACCGGGTTGACGGCTGACACCCAGTACGAGTATAGGTGCAAGGCAGTAGACACTACGGAAAGAGAGTCAGAGTGGGGCGCCCCGGCATTTGGGCAAACAACGACCGCAGTTGAGATTTACGCTCCAATCAATGTTTCAGCAGTTTCCATTTCTGGTGGAATCCGGGTCTCGTGGAATCCCCCAGCGTCAGGATTAACTCCGACGAGCTACGAAGTCCAGCGCACCTACGCGGTGGATGGAATATGGAGCGTCAAGACGACGCAGGCCGGAACGACATACGATGACACGGACGTAGCCGCTGTGGTGTCAAAGTGGTATCGGATCGTTGCAATCAACGGATCGAACCGCAGCGAGTACAGTTCAGTTGTTACCGCAATCGGAGGGGGAAGCTCGTCATCTGCTAGGAACTGGGCGCCGGGGCACGGCGTCAAAGTAAAGGATGATGTTGGAGAAAGCACGGCGGCAACGATTGCCGATCAACAGTCAAAATTCTCCAAGATGACCGAACTTGGAGACCTCGGCTGGGCAGAATGCCGGGTCCGCTGGGGTCGATTGAATACGACCGGCTCAACTTACGACTGGGCACCGCTTGAATCAAATCTAGAAGCAGCGAACGCGCTAGGGAAGAAGGTTGGAGTCCACGTCGCATACAAGTCTTTCGCAAACGGCACGGCATTTCTTTGTCCGTCCGACCTGACCGCAACCGCCATTGCGACCGGCTCGGGTTACACGATGCCGATGTGGCGGGCCGCCACGATGGATCGCTTCATTGCCTTCTGGCAGGCGTTCGGCGCGGCCTATAACGGCGACGACCGGATACAGTTCGTGACATTCTCAGAATCCGCCGCGTCACTGATCCAGCCGTTCCCCGCTGATTACTCACGCTCGGCGTTAGCAGCGCAGCTGAAGCGGCTCTATACCGCCGCGTCCGATGCGTTCCCAAACACGGTCGTTTGTGCAAACTTGAACTCTTTGAGCGGAGAGCTTTTGGGTCTGCTGGAACACGCGCACGTCAATGAGTGCGCACTGTATACGCCAGACGCTATAGACACGTCAGCGGTCAGGCTGTTCCGTGGCGAGACAGTTACCGGGGAAGGCACGCCGACTCAGGACTACCGAGGGGCGATGGCGTTTGTAACGATTGCCTCCCAGCCCGTCCTCGGCGGTAAGGATGACAACGGCCCGCCGTCGAACGTCATTGATTGGGCGCAGACAAACGACGTGACGCATCTGAGTTGGTACGTCACTGGGATCTCCCGTCACCGAATGACTGGACCTCGATCAAGTCTGCCATTACCGCCGATCCTGACCTGTATACAACCTGCCCGACGAACTTCGCCGGGGGCTGCGTAGCCTACTAATGGCTTCGTATACGTACAGGGCGACAGGGACGGTCGCCTCCAGCAGCAACGGCTCGCCAATTAGCCCAGGCGCGCCCGCTGGGCAATCCAACGGAGACCAACTCAGGCTTGTGACGTGGCAGCGGTCTGCTGCTACGGTGGCTTCTATTGCCGGGTGGATGCAACTTGGCGCTATTTCCGCCTCACAATCACTTGAGGTCTGGGGGCGAATCGCTGACGGAACGGCGGACGACTCACCTAGCGTGGACTGGTCTGGCACCGGAGTCTGCGGAGCGTTCATTGAAGCGTATTACGGTGACGTATATACAACAATGGCGTCTCTCGTCGCGCACTCTGCAAGCGGGTCTGCCAACGCGACCGCTCTTTCGCTTCCAGCATTTACTGGAGGGTCAGTCGCGGACTGTGAGATTTACGCGGTTTCACGAAAGAACAATACAGTCGTTGACGCGACAACTATTAGTCATTCCAGCCTGACCGTTAGAACACAGATTGTTTCAACAATCGCAAGCAGAAGTCACGTTGCAACCGGAACGCTGCAACAAAGCGCGTATGCCGACTACGATGGAACCGACTTCACGATTGACGGCACAGCCGAAACACTAACGTCGAACGGACTGGTGCTTTACTTGAGAACTGCCGAGCAGGCTAGTGGATTAGTGCTTCCGACCATGTACCGGAAACCAAACGTCTTATTGAGGATGTAATGAGCGTCTACACAGTTCCCTTCGATAATCTGAGCGTCACGAACGACTCGGATCAGGATATTTTCCAGATCACCGCTCCAGCGGATGCTGCGGTGAAACTCGTCGGCTTTGAGTTTTACTCCGCCACAACCACTGACGAGCGCGTTCGGCTTCGGCTGGTTCGCAGATCAACCGCAGGCTCCGGTGGAGCAGGGGCAGTAGAAGTTCCTGCTACGGGAACATCCGCTGCTGTTGGAACCGCGGTTGTGCAGTTGAACACAACCCCAGGGACGATTGGGGACATCCTCTTGGCGTGGTACTGGAGTCAGTTATCTCCTTTGACCTACGCCCCAATCCCCGAAGGGATGATCGTCATTCCTCCGTCTGGGATTCTCGCCCTTAATCTTGAGACCGCAGTTGCCTCAACTCGTAACTGGTCCGGTTGGTTGAAGTTCGCAGAGCTTGGTTAATGCACGTCTATCGGAGGCCATACGATCACGCGACACAAAGCGCGAGGCTCTTCTGGCTTCCTATTCCAGAGTGGCAGATTGATGCCACATATCCAGAACTGGAGATTACGACCTATCCGTGCTTGATAGGCCCGTTCCCGACGATTGACGCAACGGCTCCTGCGCTCACGCTCACAACGTATCCTTGCACGATTGGCAGCTTGTTCACAGGGGACGCTGCTCACGTCCGCCTGACGCTTACCACGTACCCTGCGACCATTTCAGTTGTAGCGGAGGTGGATGACCCGTGGACCGGAGAACCCAGTCCTTCAGATACGTGGACGCCGGAATCAGAGCCGTCCGATACATGGACCCCAGTAACTAATCCGACAGGAAGTTGGACATAAATGGCTGACACATTTACCGCTGTACTTTCCCTCACGAAGCCGGAAGTCGGCGCGAGCCTTGATACGTGGGGAACCAAACTCAACGATAACTTCGATGACGTTGACGGGCTGTTCCAGGCTGGGCCTGCGCTCAAGGTCGCTAACGGCGGGACCGCCGCAACCACGGCTTCAGGCGCGAGGACGAACCTCGGCTTGGGGACGATGGCAACGCAGGACGCCTCTGCTGTAGCGATTACGGGCGGGACGGCCTCACTGTCATCTGTCACCCTTAGCGGGACAACGCCGGTTGTTGTGTGGTATCAGTCCGATGGCGGGACGGACGAGAAGTATGTTTACAGTTATGCTGACGGAACCACATGGGACGTTCGGTTCTATAACGACGCTCAGAACTCGTACACATCGCCAATTCTTGTCTCCCGCACCGGCACGACCGTAGACTCCATCGCCCTCACCGCTACCGCCGTCACGATCAACGGCAACGCTGCGTGGCACGCTGGTAACGACGGGGCCGGGAGCGGACTTGATGCGGATACGGTTGACGGCCTTGCGCCAACGTCCGGGTCTTTCACGATTTACCTTCGTGCCTCGAACAATGGGGCGGACCTTGCTAGTGGTACCGCGAACTGGAAAAGGTTCAACGGGGTAGTCTCGCTAGAAATCCCCCAGTTGCTTACATCAAACGCAACTACAAGCCTTTACCTTGACGGGATTCCTGCTGACATTCAAAAGACAGGCACAACGCACCAGCTTGTATCGCATGGGATGGACAACGGGAATAATGTTGTCGTTTCTATCGGGGTATCGACTGGGGTTGATTACTGGCTTCTGAATCCTGCCAATGCCACAGCGTTCGCCGCAACATCAGTGAAAGGCATCTATCCCACAACGCTGACTTACATCCTCTAATGCGCCTCTTTAGGAACCCCAAGGGCGCGGTCTACGCGATCCTCGCCTTTGTTGCCGTCCTTCTCCTGCTGTTCTCCGTCAAGTCCAGAGGGGAGCAAACACTAGAATTTGAGGCGGGCACAGCGGTCCTCCGTGGGGAGACCCCTGTAGTTGGTCTAACCATTGGTTGCCCTGAGTGCGGGCCGGTGAACACCAGCTACGAGTTCGGTTTTGACCTCGCTGGGGATTCGCATGACTACGAAGACAGCCCGAACTCCATCGGGCCTCGGGTCATGCTGGTAGATGGGTATAAGAAGTTTGAAGCCGGTCTGGGCTTCCAGTGGTGGAACGTGGAGACGGGTTATACCTGTCAGTTCACGTTCGCTCTCATGGCCCGCTACAGAGCGACTGATCGCTTGGCGGTTCAATGGCGACATTCTTCCAGCGCGGGATCTTGCCGACCAAATGTGGGTCGGGATCTTGTGACCGTTGCGTGGAGATTCTGATGGCAAAGGTGACAAACCTTGAAGAAGTCCGCGCTGAGAAAGCCCCGGTCTGCGACTACTGCGGAGACCCGGACCACAAAGGCACGTTTGAGTGTCCGAGGATCAAACAAGTCAAGTTCGACAACGACGAGGATACCGTCACCATCACCCTCTGGCATCCAAGCCTCATGGCCGGGGGAGAGTGAGGACGACTGGTACGACGAAGATGATGACGACTCTGGGCTGGAAGACTTGCCGGGAAATAAGAATGAATGAACTCGACCCGACAGTACACGTAGACGTTGAGTGGAGAGAAATCTTCAAGTTCATCGGCTACGGGTTCTTTGCCATCTTCATCTGGGTTATCAAGAAGTTTGGCGAAGACCACTTGTTATCCATGAAGGAACTCGCGGTCGAACTCAAGGAAATGAGAAAGGAACTCAACGTCCTCGCCACCAGGGTGACGGCGGTTGAGATTCGCACAGAGAAGTTCAGAAGCGATGAGCCTTAGAGCGAAGCAGTCAGAGTTCGCCCGTCTCGTCCCTCGGTTGATTGATAAAGCCTTTGATCTTGGCTACGAGGTTACTTTAGGCGATGCCTACCGTGACCCTAGGGTACATGGCCCAATGGGGTCAAAGCGGTCCTACTCTGCCACCAACAGCAACCACAAGATCCGCTTGGCGATAGACCTGAATCTGTTCAAGGACGGAGAGTTCCTACAGACGACGGAAGATCATCAGCCGCTTGGGGAATGGTGGGAGCAGCAGCACCCGTCCGCTCGGTGGGGCGGCAGGTTCAAAGACGGCAACCACTACGAATTTACGGCGGAATAACAGATGAGTTTACGCTTAAGTGAAAAAGCAAAGAAGGTCGTCGCTGTTGTCGCCCCTAGCCTTGGTGCCGCTCTTGGCGGTCCTCTGGGCGGTCTTGCTGGTCAGATTCTCGGTGGCCTTGTTAGTGGAGGCAAAGTCGCTGATCTTGAGGAAGCCATACTAACGCAGAAGCCTGAGACGCTTCTCGCTCTCAAGAAACTGGAACAGGACTACATCCTCAAACTTGAGGAGCTTGGCGTAGAGCAGCACAAGGTAGAAGCCGCTGATCGGTCTTCGGCAAGGGATCTTGCCAAGGTCAATATGCGGCCTCAGATGCTTCTCTCGCTTCTGTTCATTGGCGGGTACTTTATCATTCTCTCCGCGTTCTTCGTGGGGAAGATTGAGATTTCACCCGAACTGAAAGAACCGTTCTTGATTCTTCTCGGCGTCATCACCGCGAACGTCCCCTCCATCATGCAGTTCTGGTTTGGCACTTCGTCTGGTTCCCAGAGGAAGACGGACATTCTCGCGGAGCAGGCTGTCAAGTAATGCTCGTCAAACTGGAAATTCCTCCGGGTGTGTATCGAAACGCCACGGAGTATTCCGCTGCGGGAAGGTGGTACGACACCAACCTGATCCGGTGGATCGATGGGCTGATGATGCCCATTGGTGGTTGGCAGAAGTTCTCGCTGACTCCTGTTACCGGAACGTGCCGTGGGCTGTTCTCGTGGAGAGATAACGACAACTACCGCTGGCTGGCTATTGGCACTAACGAGAAGCTGTACGTTCACGACGAAGGGGCGCTGCACGACATTACTCCCGTGGGGTTTGTCGCAGGACAGGCTGACTCGCTTCCAGGTTTGGGCTACGGCACGCTGGATTACGGCGAGCAAGAGTACGGCACGGAACGCACTGGCACTTCCGGGATCACGCTAGAAGCCGCTACGTGGTCGTTCGACTCGTGGGGCGAGAACCTTGTTGGCTGTTCTACTGGCGATGGGAAGGTGTACGAGTGGTCTGGAACCACGTCATCCCCCGCAGCCGTAATCTCTAACGCCCCCACAAACAACCGCTTCGTCTTTGTCTCTGAGCAAAGACACCTTGTTATTCTTGGGGCTGGTGGCGAGCCAAGGACTGTTCAATGGTCGGATGCCGAAGACAACACCGACTGGACGCCGACTTCATCCAATCAGGCTGGCGACTTCCTATTAAGCACCAACGGGCACCTTCGTTGTGCTGTAAAAACCCGTGGCGAGACGTTGATCCTCACATCAACCGACGCCCACGTTATGCGGTTCGTCGGCTCCCCACTGGTGTTCGCCTTTGAGCGAGTCGGAACACAGTGCGGCGTGGCCGGTCCTAACGCGGCGACCTCCGTCAACGGCACCGTGGCGTGGATGGGAAGCGATGCCAAGTTCTACGTCTACAACGGTGTAGTACAGAACATCCCTTGTGAGATTGAGGACTGGGTTGAGGCTCAGTTCAACAAGATCAAGCAGACGGAAGTGTACTGCGGAACATTGGCCGAACACTCTGAAGTGTGGTGGTTCTTCCCGGCGAACGATGGTGAGACGAAGTACGCAGTCTGGAACTACAAAGCAAACATCTGGTACATCGGTGAACTCGACAGAACCGCATGGCTAGACCGTGGCGTGTGGGGCAACCCCGTTGCGGTTTCCTCCGATGGTTACTTGTATCTCCAAGAGAACGGCAACACCGACTCTGGGGTTACGCGAGCCGCAAGTATCTACGCCAAGGCGGGATACATGGAGATTGGAAGCGGCGACAACATCATGGACGTGCTTCAGATTCTCCCCGACGAGCAGACGAGTGGTAACGTGAATGTTACCATCAAAACAAGATTTGTTCCTAACGGAACAGAGTACACCTACGGGCCTTATACCGTAAGGTCGGATGGGTACACGGATACTCGTGCTGCGGGGAGACAAGCCTCCATCACGATTCAGGCTGTAGACGACGCAGACTGGAGAGTAGGAACCTACCGTGCTGACGTGAAGGCGAGTGGGGCACGATGAGACTTCCTAACCAACCTCCAAAATACGATCACGCCCAGTCCCGCGATCAGCGTGTGGCGGCGCGTCCAGGGCTTCATGCGGTCCCGCTTTCGGCAAAGGCGCGGCGCATGCGCTTGATGACCAGCAACAGCAGCACCGCCGCGAGGCCGATCACCAGGAAGAACAGGTACTTCGGCATCGTCTGCCACCACCAATCGAAGAATTTGTTGAACAGGAAGATCACGAAGAAGACAATGCCGCCGTTGGTCGTTTCCGTCCATTGCCAGCGCAGTCCCAGCCAGACTGCCCCGGCGCTCAGCGCGAAGCCGGCGACCTGGTAGAAGTGTTCGATGGCTTTATCTGACCAGGGCACGTAACTGCCGCCGCCCCAGTTGCCCAGCACCAGCACCGGCAGCAGCAGCGAGACCAGCCCGACCAGGCGATAGGTCGGCGGGAACTCCTCGTGCCGCCGATGGCGCACGAACTGCGGCAGCAGGAACAGCACGAACGACAACGGAATGAAGTTCTCCGGCCGCTCGCCGAAATGGATCCAATACATGCCGCTCCAGGTGCCAACGCGCGCCGCCACGAAGCCGACGATGCACAGCAGGCCGGCGACCAGCAGCAGCCGCAGGTCGCAGACATAGGCCAGCAGCAACGCATAGGCCGCCCAAGGCAGCAGCGCCTTGTCGGAAGGCGTGATGTTGAAGATCTGCCCGAACATCACGATGTTGAGCACGAAGCAGGCGAAGGCGACCAGCGCCGCCAGCTTGGTGAAATAGCCGGTCGAATCGCGGCCCTGAACCCACAGCGTCAGCCCGAAGCCGGCCAGCGATGCACCGACCAGGATCGCCACCTGCGCCGGCTCCTGGAACAGGCCCCAGAACTGGTAGAAGAGGAAGAACACACTCGCCGCCAGCGCCAGCGCGCCGAGGAACGAGGCAATGCGCATGCCCCACGACAACTGTTTGCCACGCACGTCGCGGTCGATGTCGAACGACTGCGCCAGCCCGGCCAGCACCGTATCGTGATGCGCCCTCAGCCCCTGCGCCTGTGCCTCCGACAAGGTCAGCGCGCCCTCGACCTCCAGTCGCGCCAGCTCCGTCCGGAACACGCGAATATCGTCGGCCCGCTGCTGCGCGGAAGATCGGGAAGCCTGATTCATCGCCGGGAATGTATGTCATTCGGGAGAATCCGGCAATGGCCGGTTCCGCCGAGCCGTGCCGCGCTGCCGAAAGTCAGCCGTGGCGGCACGGCTTGTGGGGTGGCCTAGCGGCCGAACAGCGAGTCGCGGATGGCGCGATGGACTTCGTGCGGGGACGGCGGCAGGGGAAGGTACACATTGGCCACTGGCCGGTCGTAGTGGCGCGGTTCGTGGCGATAGTCCCGACCGTCGCG
>ADZX01000925.1_pt1 | contig 13720 bp, 9 predicted proteins | sample 349688 | NCBI WGS metagenome assembly ADZX01 (sample SAMN00713648, study PRJNA49615) | sediment metagenome | isolation source: Carrizo shallow lake | place: Spain: near Madrid | collected 2007-02-15 | depth 25 m m | reverse complement strand
CTATGACCATGATTACGAATTCCCGGGGATCAGCCGGAATACAATGGAATTCAACGGCAGTACGCCAAAAGCCATTCCCCAAACCGATTTTTTGGTCAGCAAAGATCCTTGGTTTCGGCCGGTAGATATCAAAATTGGTCCCGATGGAGCGATGTATATTGCTGATTTTTATAACCGAATCATCGGTCATTATGAAGTTCCCCTAGACCATCCCGGGCGGGATAGGGTAAGCGGCAGGATTTGGAAAATTACCTACAAAGGAAAAACAAGAAAGCCGGTTGATTGGTCAAAAGCAAGCCAAGAGGAATTGATAACAGGAATGGGAAACAGCATTCTCCAAATCCGGATGGTTGTCACCGATGAATTGGTGGACAGGTTTGGAAAGGATGCTGTACCTGCTTTGACCAAAATGGTTGAAAATAAAAATACGAGTCCTGAACAACTGATTCAGGGATTGTGGGCATTGTACCGATTGGATGCTTTGTCAGAAAATACACTTCAAAATTCACTTGAATACCCCGATAGGAAAATCAGGATGCATGCCTACAAAATCCTTTCGAATTACGGCCAACATTCGGAAAAACAATTTGCCACGGCCATCTCTGACCTGACTGATTCAGATCCACATATCCAAAGGGCAGCTGCAGAATTTTTGAGTTTGCATCCCAATCCAAATGCTTATAAAAAACTTGTTGAACTTCATTCAAAAATACCTGAATCCGATACGCATTTGGCTTACACCATGTTGATGGCACTTTCCAATCACTTTCAGGAAAAAGAAATCCTACAAATGGCTATAAAGGAAAATTGGAGTGAAGTGCAAGCGAAAGTGGTTGCGCTTGTTATTTCCGACCTGAATGTCCCCGAAGCAGGAGAATTTCTTTTGGCACATCTCAATAAATTCAAAGAATCGGATAAAAACAGTATCGGATTTACAGAATCCATTGCCAAAACTATCCAACCATCCAAAATGGAAAACCTGCTTCAATGGGTAAAACAGAAATCTGAAGCCGATCCCGATTTGGCCCATTTGCTTGCAAAAGCTACTGAAGAGGGGATGAACCAAAGGGCTATGGCAATTCCTTCTTCTTACAAACTTTGGTATGGTAATTTGGCTGAAAGTACGCTGAAATCAATTTCTTCCAAGTCTTCATTTTCCGAAACTGAAAAAGCGCAATTACTTTTCGGTACTGAAACTGCTGGAAAAAATAAGATTTCAAATCTTAACTCAGAATTGAAAGAATTACTCACCAAAGGCAATTCCGATGAAGATATCCGAACTTCTGCAGCTAGGGCTTTGATGATGATTGACCCCAAGTCAAATTCAGTTCTTGTAGCTCAGACCATGAATGATAGCCGTGAAGAAATAGGTCTGCGGAGAAAACTTGCATCAGCTCTTGGACTTTGGGAAAATCCAAAATCCAGAGAATTGCTTGGGGAAGGTTTGAGAAATGCACCAACAGAACTGCAGGAAACCATCAGCATGGAATTGGCAAAAAGTGCGGATGGAAAAACCCAATTGATGGCTTATATCAAAAAGGGTTATGCTCCTGCAAGAATGTTGAAACAAAGGACTGTGGAGGAAAATATGTTAGCCAATATCAGTCCTCAACAGCTAAAAGAATTTGAAGCGCTGACCGCCAATTTGGTACCTATTTCGGAGGAAAGGCAAAAGTTGATTGAGGAAAGACTTGCTGGATTTACTCCGGATAGCAAATTATTGGCTGATGGAGCTGTTATTTTTGAACAAAACTGTAGCAGTTGCCATCAGATTGACAAGAAAGGAGGCCTTATCGGACCTCAATTGGACGGAGTCGGCAATTGGGGACAAACAGCCTTGGCCACCAAAATCCTAGATCCAAACAGAAATATCACAGAGAATTTCAGGACCTATAATATTGCTTTGAACAATGGTCAAACTGTCTCGGGATTATATAGAAGAGAGGAAGGACAGACACTCGTTTTGGCAGACCAAACAGGGAAAGAGTTCGCAGTTTCAAAACCTGAAATCAAAGAAATGACACCTTCCAAATACACCTTGATGCCTGATAACTTCAATACAGCAATTACCAAAGAAGAATTCAATGCATTGCTTGTTTACCTTTTGAACACCAAATGAGAAACCATGAAAAAATTCGCTTATTCCCTTCAAAAAGATTTAAAATCATTGTTATCGATTTCTTTGTTTTTGACCATAATTCAAGGAGGTTTTTCCCAAAACCAAGCCATCAAAGGAGACAAAATTTCATTTCAAAAACAGGTATTGACTTCGGAGTTCTTGGCGGAAGGCGTAGGAGTTGGGGACGTCAATAAGGATGGAATGATGGACGTGATGGCAGGTGCCTTTTGGTTTGAAGCACCGGATTGGAAAAAACACGAGATCACACAACCCCAAAAGTTTGAATTTGACAAAGGATACAGCAATGCCTTTATCTGTCATGGCATGGATGTCAACAAAGACGGATGGGTGGATTTTGTCAGGATAGGTTTTCCAGGAAAGGAAGTGTTTTGGTTTGAAAATCCAAAAAACCAATCCGGGCATTGGAAGCGGCATGTAATCCATCCGACTTTGGGCAATGAGTCTGCGGGATTTTATGACATCGACGGGGATGGCGAATTTGAGATCTTGGGAGGAAACTCGGCTACGGGACAGATGGTCTGGCTTAAACCAAAAACTGAGAATGTAAGGACTGAATGGATGGAATATCCCATCAGTGAAAAGGGAAGTCAAGGCTCGGCGCCTTTTTCACATGGATTGGGATTCGGTGATATGAATAATGATGGAAGAAAAGATGTGATCATCAAAGAAGGTTGGTGGGAATCACCTGTGGATCCGAAAACTCCAGACTGGAAATTTCATTCCGCCAATTTGGGCGAGCCTGCTGCTCAGATGTATGCCTACGACTTCAACAGTGATGGCCTCACTGATGTCTTATCATCATCTGCCCATGAATTAGGTATTTGGTGGCACGAGCAGGGTAAGGATGGAAAGGGTAATTCAACCTGGAAGACAAACCTCATTGATGATACTTATACCCAGACACATGGAGTGGCTTTTGTGGATATCAATTCCAATGGATTGCCAGATTTTGTGACAGGCAAAAGGTTTTTTGCCCACATGGGATCCGATCCGGGTGAGTTTGATACACCTTATTTGTACTGGTATGAATTTATTCCAGGCACAAATCCAGAATGGATTCCCCACAAAATTGATGAGGATTCCGGGGTTGGCGTTCACGTGCTTTCTGAAGACATAAATAAAGACGGATTTCCTGACATTATCATTTCCAACAAAAAAGGAGTTTTTGTATTTGTGCAAAAAAGAGATTGACTCCAAATCCAAATAAACGGAGATTACTATTGATTGGAACTCTCCTCGTTTTGATACCTTTCCGTGTAATCTTTCTCATCCATTCCTTTGCTGAACCTTCTGAGATTGTAGGTAAAACTCAGCATAACATACGTCTGCAATACATTAGATTGAATATCTTCCACGAACGTTTCGGTAATATTTCTCCTTACGTTGGCATTTTCACCAAATAAGTCATATACCATCAGGCTGATTTCGCCACGTTGGTTGTTGAATATCTTTTTACCGACACTCATATTGACCAAAGAAAAATTGGTGTCAAATCCTTGGGATAATCCCGAGTTGATCTGATGGTTTAGATCGAGTCGGTAGATAATTCCTTCCCAAATGATCCAATTAAAGTTCACTCGAAATCTCTGTTGGAAAAATTTACTGTTTAGGCTGGAATTGAGGCTGTTGTTTACTTCATTGAAAGATGACCTGGACCAGATATTAAAATCTACCTGGTCACTGATGTTACTGCTTATCGAAAATCCCGTGCTTAGGCGACTTGAATTGTTGAATCCTATTTGGTCATTGACCTGACCTGGCCTTTGTGTAAACCCAAGACCTGCATTGATATTGAAATTCGATTTGATAAATCCCAAAGGCAATCCATAGCTAAACCAAGACCTGAAATCCTTAAATCCGTCCAAATTAACTGGTTTGTTCAATTGCGAACCTGTTTCCAAAATGATGTCGTCTTGTATTTCGGTCGGCTCACTCGCAATCAGGGTACTGTTGGAAATAAAATTGTCTACAAATCTTGATTGGGCAAAAATGTTCCAGTTTTTGTCGGTATCAGGATTGTTGCTTCTGAATCTAAGCCTGATTTGATTGGTATAAGACTGATCCAGATCCGGATTTCCTGTCCGCAACTGTAGGGGATTAGTGTTGTCAATCACTTCCTGAAGCTGCGCAATCTGCGGCTCATTTGTATAGGTATCATAGTCAAATTGCAAGTTGGTGTTTTGGGAGAATTTATACTCCATTCTTACTGTAGGGGTAAAATTCTTAAAAGTCTTGTTCAGCACATCAGGATTTGGGAAGAACTGGTCGTTTTTCAGCCTTGCATCTTGGTATTCCAATTCTGTCTGGATCTTATATTTTTCAGACAAAAACTGATAACCGAATTCCAGTTCCTGGGTCAGGTATTTGCTTTGAAAAGTATTACTCAAAGCTGTATCCAATGAAAGATTGCCGTTTTCAAAGTCCCCGTTTTCCACATTGAAAGTAAGCTTGTCCGAATCATTGAACCTGTTACCGATCTGATATTCAACTTCCATCTGACCCTTTGCTCCCAAAGGCTCGGTGTAGGAAACACGGCTCTGCCAAAAATCACCGGTTCGTTCTCTTGTCGTACGTTGATCGATGATTTCCTGGCGGTTTCCGCTTTCCTCGTAGAATGTATTTTCTGCTTTGCGATCAGATTCGTCTTCATTCCATCCTTTGGAAAAATTGGTCCTAAAAGTAATGGTCCTTCCAGGTTTGTCAAATTTGTGGCTGTAGAGTAGTCGATTGAATAAATCAAAATCTTGGTATTTGCCGGTTTTTAGGTTTCTGACAGAATTGATAAGGTCAAAACCGTTATCAGTTTCTCCTATGAAACCTGAGTTTTCGGTTTCATACCTCGCCGAAAACCTCGGGATATATAGAATCCTGTTTTTTTCATTTATGTTATAATCCAGTCTCAGGTTTGCCTGATGTTGGTTGTTGATCCGAACATCTGTACTGTTTTCTCTATAAAATTTGTCGGAATCATCAGTTGTTACAAAATCTCTGAATCTGTCCACGACGCCAACATTTTTCCTTTTGGTAAACACATAACTTCCTGTCACTTTGATTTTTTCCATCCACAAATCCGTGTAATTCAATCCCAAAATGTTGGTAGTGATGACACCTTGTTGAGGATTGTTATTGTCTTGGGCATTCGGGTCGCTGGTATAATCAAGGATATTGACATTATTGGTCAATCCTGTAAAAGTGATTCTTCTTTCTTCGTCAAAAGCATTGATACTCGCACCTACCAAATAGCGGTCATCTGTCCCAAAACCTGCCGTTGTTTTTCCAAATTGCCCTTTCCTTCTACTGGCTTTGGTGATGATGTTGATGGTTTTGAGTCTTTCACCATCATCAAATCCACTTAATTGTGATTTTTCACTTTTTTGGTCAAAAACCTCAATACTTTGAATGACTTCTGCGGGAAGATTCTGAAGTGCAGTCTTCACATCTGTACCAAAAAATGGCTTACCATCTAAAAGTATCTGGGCAATCGCTTCTCCTTGGGCCTGTAATATTCCGTCTTCAGAACTCACTCCCGGAAGTTTTTCTATCAATGTCTGAGCACTTGCATCCTTCATGGTTTTGAATGCATCCGCATTGAATAGGGTGGTGTCACCTTTTTGAGTTCCGGTAGAACGCCTTGCTTCGATGATTACCTCACTGAGATCTGTTGCAACTTCACTTACCGAAATATTACCGAGATCGAGGTTTGAAGTCAGTTCTAAAGTCTGGAAAAAGTCCCTGAATCCTAAATACTGAACTTTAAGGATGTATTCACCTTGCCTTACACCTGAAAATGCGAAATTTCCATCTATGTCAGAAACTGTTCCTGTAATTTGTGAAGAATCACTGACAGTCAATAATAGTACATTGACAAAAGGCAAAGCTTCCTGTTTGCCTTCAACCATAACAACCCCTTTAATATTGAATGATTGAGAAAAACTTTGAATGGTAAAAAAACCAAAAATGAAAATTGTAAATATGTACTTCATTGAAATGTTTTGATTGTAACTTTTTATAATTCAAATGGATAGGATGATTGGAACAATTCCAAGTCTATAAGCAAACTTAAAGGGCTCTTGTTCGTCAATGAAGGTTTTATTTGCTGAGTGGTATATTTTCTCGAAGAACCGCCTTCTGACTTATATAGGATATCAGTTAAGTTTTCTGGTCCGCCAATATTTCAAAGGAAATGATGTATAAAAGTCAATCATTTACCTTCAGTAAGGACGCTGTTGGCATTTCTTACAAGTGCTCAATATTTTTTCTTGATTTTTTTTGAACTGAAACAAACGAAGGGGTTGTTCGTTTACAAAACAGATAATCTGAAACAATTTTATCAATCTGATTTAAACTTTATTTTGCGAATTGCTATGTTAATTTGATTGTAATAAAAATTATTCTTTTTAATTGCCCAATATATTCTACCAAAAACCGCATAAACTAGGCTTAGACCAAAATGCCTAATGTAAAGACAGAAAAAAGATTAACCTTATTCTTTAATGAGAAAAACAAAAAAACCCTTTTATGTTTTGATTCCTGATGGAGAGACATTTGCATTTCCTTATATCCTCCATAGTTTGTCAGAAATAAAGAATTTCAGACTTATTGTAATGTCGACGAGGAAAGACTTTCCATTACGATATTCAAGGTATATACATCGATTTCTGTTTTTTCCTGCGCAAAATGATGCAAAAGAATGGATTGATATCATAAACAAGGTAACAGAGGAACATGGAGTTGACTTAATAATGCCGATTTATGAAACGGGAATAAAAATATTGATTGAGCATAAATCGTTGCTTTTGCATAACTCATCCAAACTTGTCTCTTTACCTTCATTACATGATTTTAATGTGGCAAGTAATAAGGCTTTATTGGCAGTTCATCTTGACCAAATTGGTTTATCCGGACCAAAAACTGCTCCCTTAACCCTGGATATCATTAAAGAAGAGGCCAATTTAAAGTTAAAATTTCCTGTATTATCTAAGCCTATTAAGTCGGGAAGTGGTAGGGGTATAGTCAAATTTGAAGACCATAGGTCATTTGCAGATTATTTTGAATTTAAAGGATTGAATGAACCTTACATTCTTCAGGAGTTTATTGAAGGACAAGATTTTGGGTGCAATGTATTATGCCATGATGGTGAAATATTGGCTTATACGATTCAAAAAGGAAACCTTTGGGGTTCGAAGCCTTACTCAGCTCAAATAGGATTGGATTTTGTTCATAATGAAGACTTGTTTCAAGCAGTAAAAAAACTGATGAAGTCCTTAAATTGGAACGGAGTCGCGAATATTGACTTGATTTTTGATCCAAAAAATGAAGTCTTCCATATTTTAGAAATTAATCCAAGATTTTGGAGTTCGATAACAGCATCACTTTTGGCTGGGATAAATTTCCCTAAGCTCTTAATTTACCAATCTATTGGAGAAAAAATTGAACCTCAGAATTACAAGCGAATGGGATATGTGGTATTGCATGGACTCAAGGAATATTGTAGGAAGAATAAAGTTTCGATGTATGATTTGGGATTTATTTGGAATAGTACACCAATAAGATATAAAATTAAAGATCCTGTCCCATTAGCTTATGAATATGCGTTGAAAACGAAGAAACAGATCATGGGAAAATTTCAAAAGCTATTTTTGAGGAAGGCAGCATAAATTTTTGATCCTCATTTTTATGTTTGGTTCTTTTTGATTGATGGCTGTTTTCACACTTTAAAACCCAACAATCAAGTTTTCTTTGATGGAAAAGAAACCAATTTAAATAATCAGGTCATTTCCCGATACAAAATTTCGAAAAGATATTGGCCAACAAGTCATCGGTGGTAATCTCACCGGTGATTTCTCCAAGATAGTGAAGTGATCTTCGGATATCCATCGCCAAAAAGTCATTGGTGATTTGTCTATCCAATCCCTCCAATACATCCAAAAGACTTTGTCTTGTTTTTACCAAAGAATCATAATGCCTGATATTGGTGACAATAGTATTGCCGGTCTTGAACTTGTCAAGATTGACCAATTCCAAAATTCGGCTTTTCAATACTTCAAGGTTTTCCTTTTGACCTGCGGAAATAAAAATCGTATCGGGATGCTTTGATTTCAATTCAGTAACAAATTGAGATGAAGCTTTGTCTATTTTGTTGGCGACTTTGATGAAAGGAACTCCCTGATTTTCCAGTTTATTGATATCTCTGTTGATTTCGACCATGTCTGTATCTGTCAGATCAAATAAATAAAGAATAAGGGATGCAGTTTTCATCTTTTCCTGCGTCCTGCTTACTCCGATAGCTTCAATAATGTCTGTCGTTTCCCGCAAACCGGCCGTATCGATAAACCGGAAAATCACACCTCCGATATTGATTTCATCTTCGATAAAATCCCGAGTTGTACCTGCTATCTCAGAAACAATTGCTTTTTCTTCGTTCAGCAGCGCATTAAGCAGTGTGGATTTTCCTGCATTTGGTTTACCGGCAATGACTGTGGGAACTCCGTTTTTAATGACATTACCCAAGTCAAAGCTTGCAATCAATTGCTCTACCGCGCGCAGTAACTTCTCCACCAATACTTTAAGGTCATTTCTGTTTGCAAACTCCACATCCTCCTCGCCAAAATCAAGTTCCAGCTCAATCATGGAGGCAAAATGAATCAATTCATTTCTAAGCTTTTGTATCTCGCTACTAAAACCACCTCTCATTTGATTGATGGCTGCCTGATGGGAAGTTTCGGAATCTGAATGGATCAAATCCGCTACGGCTTCAGCTTGAGCTAGGTCAAATTGTCCATGAAGAAAAGCTCTTTGGGTAAATTCCCCTGGCTTGGCAGGTCTAGCACCTTGCTGGATCAAAAGTTTGATGACCTGATTGACAATATAAGATGAACCATGTGTGGAGATTTCCACCACATTTTCTTTAGTAAACGACTTTGGTCCCACAAATAAAGAGACCAATACTTCATCTATGATTTTTTCTCCATCACGGATAGTCCCAAAATGGATGGTATGAGAAGCTTGCTTCTCCAGGTCCTTTCCTTTAAAAACTTTGTTTGTGATCTTGATGGCATCAATACCCGAAAGTCTGATCACCGCTATGGCGCCGACACCTTGTGGTGTTGCTAAGGCCACAATAGTGTCCTCTTTCTCATGAAGGGAAAATGCCATCCTTACTTTCCGAATTTATTGAGCAGATCATCCAATCCGGTAAGGAATGGAGCAGGTTCTCTATAACCTGGGTATTGGGCGATGTTTTCCATTACTGCATCCATAATCACAAAATTAGGGTAGGAACTTACCCGCATCGCTCTAGACATGGTAGCCTCGGTGTATTCTTTGCCTTTGAAATTAAATTTTCTCTTTCCGTCTTCTGCGTTCATTTTAACGGCGTAGAAATTTTCATTGATAAAGCCAATAACTTCCGGATCAGTAAAAGTGTCTTTATCCATTTTTTTGCACCATCCACACCAGTCGGTGTAAACATCTACAAATATCATTTTAGGATTTTCAGCAGTTTTAGCTACAGCTTCTTCAAATGTCAGCCAAGTGATTTTATCTTGAGCCATTGTAATTTGGAAGCTGAATAGGGTGATCAGCAAAGCACCAAATAACTTTTTCATATTTTGGTCAATCATTTTTTTCATCAATTTAACGACTTGATTTGGTTTGAAGTTCAATTTCATAGAAAAGTCTTTTTTTATTCATCGGGTATCAAGAGGCTTGAGAAAAGACATAAGGTTTTGGGAAAATAATAATGTATGATTAGGATCGGAACAGTTTTCCAAAAAACCATTTAACCTTTATCCCTAAAATTTCCAACCTAACAACAATGATAATGCACAGCAGACAACAATTACAACCTATTACACCACCACCAGAATATTGCCGGCCACATCTTTTGACATGAATATGGATTTTTTATTGTCAACCAAGATTTCGACAGAGCCATCAAATTCAGTTTTGTCAATGACTTTGATCCTTGCGCCGATATAAGCTCCCACTTTATCCAAATACCTTAAGAATGCCGGACTGCTGTCTTTGACTGCCACGATCTGTCCTGTTGAACCAAGGTCAAGATCATTGAGTGGGAGTCGGGGTCGTGACCGTACGTCTCCATATTCATCCGGTATTGGATCTCCATGTGGATCGAATTTTGGAAAACCCAAATACTCATCAAGTCTTTGGATCAGCACTTTTGATTTTACATGAGATAACTCGTCAGCAACCTCATGAACTTCATCCCAAGAGAATTTTAATTTTTCAACCAAAAATACTTCCCAAAGGCGGTGCTTGCGTATTGTTTGCAATGCTAATTTTTTTCCTTCTTCAGTAATATGAAGACCATAATATTTTCTGTATTCAATGACTTCCTTTTCCCCAAGTTTTCTCAGCATGTCACTGACTGAGGCGGGTTTGGTTTTCATTTCAGCGGATACATCATTGGTCGATACTCCTTTTTTTCCACCATCAGATAAGTGGTATATGGCTTTCAGATAATTTTCTTCAGCAGAGGTGAGGGTAATCATGGGTAGTGTTGGTTTCAATACAAATATAGAAATTTAGATTTACCTTAAAAATAATTTCAGACAGCCTAAAAGAGGTGTGGATAACTCATTTCAATCTGTGATCATTGATTTAGATTGGTCTAAAAATTAATTTAGAATTATATAAAAAATCAATTAAATAATAGATATTCAATGTTTTATATTTATTATATTTCTTTCTTTTCGATGGAATAGCATCTTTAAAGGGAGTTTCCAAGCTCTCAATATGGGTTTCCAAAAAAGGCAAAAAGTGGATAACTTTTATTCGTTTTTAGATAAACAAGGGGTAGAATTGACGATCAGAATTCGGTTTCTATGACAAAGCATTGCCAACAGAATGGCATGATTGGACATGATTTTGATTCAAAAAAATGGATTGAAACCTCTGAATCAGGCATTAAAAAAACTGAATGGATCAGTTCTTATTTGTAAACTTTTCGATTATTTCTAAAAACCGGACTTCATCACTTTTCCACAATACTTCTTCACCGGGGTTTTTCTCAAAAAAGCTTGTTTCAAAAAATTCAACAAGATTTGCATTTGCATTTTTTATGTCATTAAAATCAATCCCAATTCCGGCAGGATATTCAGAACAGATTGAATTCCATAAAGAATTATTTTGAAATAGACAGGGCTTTCCCAATGCAATGCTCTCATATAATTTGCTTGGGATTTTTGGACTGATACTCGGGATTTGATGATAAGGAAGAAGGACAATATCAGAACCTTGATATGCACTTAAAATGTCAGCATACGAAAGTGGGGAATCTGAAATCCGCAAATTAATTGACTTTTGGTCCCCGATACTTTCCTTAAGCTTTTCACCAAATTCCAGGATGGGGCAATGCCCCAAAACCGTTAAAATTGCATTTGGATAATCAGTCAAGATAGACTTGAACCAAGTAACACCTTCCATTATTCCATAGACTTCTGTCAATGTTCCTGAAATCAGAAACCTTAAATTCTTATTTGGGTCTAATTTTACTGGTTTGATAATCTGTTCAATTCCGAAATATTTATTTTGGAGTAAAGTGTGGTTTTTTATTTTAGGGAATTCTTTTTGGTAAATTTTTTCAGCAAAAAAGTGGTGGTCGATAAATAGGTTCGAACAAGATTCAATGCTTTTTACCAATCCTTTGGAGAGTTCTTTTTTCCATCCCCTTAGTGTTTTGTTTTGGTCAAGATTTAAGATATAATTTTCACGCCTGTCATATATCAAAGCATACCCAAAAAGCCATTTTGCAAAAACTGCCGCCGGCAATAGCTCGAAAGTGGTAATAATGACCAATTTGGGTTTGACTTTAAATAAGGTTTTTATAAACCGAAACCCAACTATCAACCTTGAGGGATCATTTCTTTTTTTCCAAAAAAGAGAATGAAATTTGATGTTTTTTTCATCAGTTTCTTTTTTTGTAGAAAATCCTATGATGTTAATAAGGTATTTATTTGTTTCACGCAACGAAAAGGCAAACCTGTAATATAGCCTCGGGTCCTTTAGCGGTTTAAGCACAGAGGCAATCACAATTTCAGTTTGCGACATAATCGGTTAAAAATTAGAAAGACAGAAATCAAAAATATGGAATTATTAAAGTCAATTATCGAAAATGCCTGGGAAAACAGGGAATTATTAAAAGAAAAAGAGGTAGAAATTGCTATCAAAACAGTCATCAGCGAATTGGACAGTGGCGGGATTCGTGTAGCGGAACCATTGGAAGACGGTTCTTGGAAAGTAAATGATTGGGTCAAAAAGGCGGTAATCCTCTATTTCCCAATTCAAAAAATGCACACCATTGAAGTGGGCCCTTTTGAATTTCATGATAAAATGGCTTTGAAAACGAATTATGCAAAGCAGGGAGTAAGGGTTGTTCCACATGCTGTTGCGAGGTATGGAGCATTTTTGGCAAGTGGCGTAATTATGATGCCTTCTTACGTAAATATTGGGGCATATGTAGATAGTGGCACGATGGTTGATACATGGGCGACTGTTGGTTCTTGTGCCCAAATAGGTAAAAATGTCCACCTCAGTGGCGGTGTCGGAATTGGAGGGGTTTTAGAACCTGTTCAGGCAGCACCTGTTATTGTGGAAGATGGCGCTTTTATCGGTTCAAGAGCAATCATCGTAGAGGGGGTTAGGATTGGAAAAGAGGCTGTAATAGGAGCAGGGGTAACGCTTACCGCGAGTTCCAAAATCATCGATGTGACCGGTTCTGAACCAAAAGAATATAAAGGTTTTGTTCCTGAAAGATCTGTTGTGATTCCGGGATCCTTGACAAAGAAATTTCCCGCAGGCGAATATCAGGTACCTTGCGCCTTGATCATCGGTCAAAGAAAACCTTCAACCGACCTAAAAACGTCCCTTAACGATGCATTGAGAGAAAATAATGTAGCCGTTTAAAGATTATCATTACCAAAATGAAAGTAAAGCATTGGGTATTTGCCTCCCTTATTGGCATGATGTTGCTGTCATCCTGTTCGGAAAATATTTCCAACAAGGGAGATGCCTTATTTAGCCAAAAGCAATATGAAGAAGCTGTGGTTGAATACGACAGGGTTTTGAAAAATAATCCTAAATACTTTAAAGGCCTTTATAACAGAGGAAGGGCCTATGAGGAATTGGGTGAATTCAAAAAAGCAGAAAAGGATTTTCTTGCTGCTTTTGCCATAGACAGCAAAAATACCCAAGTCATGATGAGTCTTTCCAATATTTATCAAAAACAAAAAAACCATACTTCTGCATTGCTATATGCAGATTATGCTGTTCAAGTTCCGGGAGCTCCGGCAATGGCATATTTTCTGAAGGGCAGGGCATTGCACCAAATCGGAAATACCGGTGAAGCTATGAAGGAATACAGTGCTGCGATCCAAATGGACAAGAATTTTGGTCAGGCATATTATTATAGAGGAATGTTAAAGATTGCTACAGACAAGAAAAAGTCGGGATGTGAAGATATAAGAGCTTCCCTCAAATTAGACTTCAAGGAAGCACAATTGGCTTTGGAAAAGTATTGTAAATAATTTCTTTATCTGAATGAATACCATAAAAAAACCT
>ADZX01000389.1_pt1 | contig 13833 bp, 6 predicted proteins | sample 349688 | NCBI WGS metagenome assembly ADZX01 (sample SAMN00713648, study PRJNA49615) | sediment metagenome | isolation source: Carrizo shallow lake | place: Spain: near Madrid | collected 2007-02-15 | depth 25 m m | reverse complement strand
TCAAGAAATTAGGCTTGGCGGACGGTTCAGAGCCGGTGCTTTATCGCGGGAAACCCTTGAATATGTGGGCCGATAGTTTGGTGAGCGCCGGATTGGCCGGTTTGGCGGTGCCTCAGCCGACAGTCGGTGAAGCGTTAGCGTTGCGGATAATTCCCGAACAACCGGCTGGTATGGCAGTGGTGGTGACGGCGAGAACCGTACCGTCAGGAATGCCGGCGGACGAAGAACCTGCGGAACCTGAACCAGTTGATGCCGCTGCTCCCAAAACACAGACGGTACCTTTGACGCTGCCGCTTGTGCTTCCGACGGCTGAACAAATTTACGAAGCACTTCATCCCGCGGACGAGCCAGTCCCTTTTAGTCCGAAAGAACCGCTCCCCTTAAAACTTTTTCAAGAGATGTGGACGGCGTGGATTGACTGTATTAGAAAAGGAGAACGGCCTGCCGCTCACCGGCTGACCGATACCAATCCGACGTATCGAAAAAAGAAATTTGTCGAAGCGCTTGGCAAACTAGCGTTTCCGCTTGACGAAGAGATGTTTGGCCGGCTCATCCGCTATTCGCTGCCTGACCTTCCTCCGAAAGAAGAAATGGCCGAGGACATGATGCAGGCTTATGTGAAATACGGACGACCGGATGCCGAGCGGCAAATGAAGGATAAGTTTCAGCAAAAAATGAAGGATCGGTTTGCCGAGGATATCGAAGCGTATGCGAAAGTCATCAGGGTCTTTGCCGATGCCGGTACTCCTGTCGATGACCGTGCTCTATTTAAAGCCCTCCAAAAAAAATGGGGGATTCAGTCATGGACGGGGACAAATGTGCGGCGCCAGAAATTTGTGCAGGTCCTGGGCCTTTTGGGTTTGACAGAGCAACAATTTATTGCGCGGATAGGAGGAGCGGGATTGGTATTGCCACAGGCAATTGGAACAGCGCCATCCCTGCCTGCCACCCGCCGGTCTGCGATGCAGGGACAGGCAGATCCGACCGGCCAACCAATTGATGTGACAACGGCGGCCCCTCGAGCGGCGGTTTCACAAGCTGCAGCAGAGACTGGCAAGGCGCCGCTTTCTGATGAAGTCAAGCCCTTCCTGGATGACGTGATTTCCGAATTAGTGAAATGGTTTTCCGATAGACGAGGATTTTTCAGCCGTGAATACGACAAAGCAACGCTGGAAAAACTGATCCTAGCGTACCGGCAGGCTTATTTCGATTTAAAAACACCTGCGGATAAAATTTCCGACGAAATTTTCTCGGAAGCTATTGCAGTAAAAGAAGAACAGCGCAAGACAGATCAAGGAGCGCTAGATCCGCTTGGCAGTCCAGCAAGAAAAGGAGCTGGAGAAGGTTTTGTGATTCGCCGTGATCTTGCGATTGCCCTGCAGGAAAATAGACATTCATTTGAGGATCTGATCGGCGACCTGCGCGAAATAAAAAATGAGTCAAAAGCTGCCGGCGCCCTGCCTTTTGAGCTGGTTGCTCCTGAACGGATTGCTGTGTCTGCAGGAGCCCAGGCTCAAGCAAATTTACCGGTGGCGATGCCCAAGATTGCGAGCGGGACCGATGCGAAAAGTTTGCCGGGGCTGCAGCCGATCGAAACCCAATTAATTTCATTTTATGCCAAATACATTGTTGAAAAGGGAATGCCGCCTACGCGTGAGGAGCTGATGGTATTTTCAATGGTCAAACAGGACAAGTCGTTCGACGATTCTTTGGCGAAGATCAATAAATTACTCGTGAGTCACGCCTATGCGCCCTTGTTTATCCTGAAGCGTAATTTGTTGCCGGAGGTGCTGGCGGTCATTCGTTTGTTCAGAGAACTTGCGCAAAAAACGGCGGATGGTTCGGTTGTTTTCGGAGCGGTGGCAGCGGAGCTCGCCAAACCGCCGGTCCGCATGACAAGCGCCAGACTGGCTGACGTATTGAGCGAAGCATCCCATGAAGACGACTGGCAGGAGATTCTTGCCTGGCCGGTTCTGAACCGGCCGGAGAAAAACCTCAGAGAAAAAATTCTCGCGTTGCAGGAGGAAGCCAGGAAGCGGCCCAAGGACAGCGCTGCGGGGACCGCTGCGTTGAATCTTCCGGCGTCTGCGGTGCGTTCGAGTGAGGTGCCCCTCCGACCAGCGCCCAGGATCGCGGAGCCGGCGCAGCAGCGGTCTCATTTATTGAAAATGGTCGGGGAACCTGAACGGGTCGATCTTTCGAAATACGGAAAGCCCGGCTTGGTTGCGGTGCATTTTCAAATGAATCGCGATGCCAATGTAGGCACCCTGATCGATGTCTTCGACCGGTTTCGTATGCTGCGGGACGTCCATCCGATGATTTACGGGAATCACATTTATAAAATTTTGATCGGCCGCGATGAGCGCGAAGCTCCGCTGGATCCGAGCCGTCGCCAGTATTATTCGACCTCGACCCGTCTTAATGCCAATGAATTCGTTACACTTATTTTGCGGCCCCATGTTCCGGGCGGTACACCGCGGACCGGCCGGGGCGCCGAGGGGGTCTCTCATGAACTGCTCAAAATTGAACCGGCAAAGGCAAGACTTGCCGAAGCCGAAAGAACGGCCTTGGTCCTACGCCTGACCGAAGGTTTTAATCTCCGCTTTTCGGGAAGCAGTGAAAGCTATCCCGAAAGGAGGCTTTTGGAGATCTCTCCGAGGGACGAGGCAATGACCGAGCAGATTGCTCCGATCTTCGGAAATGTGGAAGCCCTCGAAAGGGATCCGCAGGTCGCCCGAAGGCTCAGCCGAAGAGGGATCGACAATCTGCGGGTGGTCGAAGACGATTTGTTCAGGTATTTAGACCGGTCGGGGCCGCGCAATCTTTTTAATGCCATCCTTGTGCAGCACAATTTTCCTGTGCTGTTTCCGATTGCTCAAAGAGGCCGTATGCTCCGTCAGGTCATGGAAACGCTCAAGAAGAAAGACAGTTATTTTGTGCTTGTCCTCGGCGGTAACGAGGCGAAACCGGGGTCCAATGTCGACATCCGGAAGCATTTCGACAGTAAACACGGTAACTCTGTCGAGGCACAGAGCTACGTTGCCCAAGAACTCGAAAAAATGGGTTTTGCGGTTGAGGTCGAGAAAGTGAGCATCCCTGTTGAAGTGAAGAGCCTGGAAGAGGCGGCGGCTTTGGTGGGCGCCATGCTGCCTTATGAGGACCGCAATAATCAGGAAACATTCCGCAAGATTTGCGAATACGCAGAAACGGTTTTAAAGGTGCCCGGCACCAAAACCTACCGCCTCACAAGCGAGCAGCACATTCTTTGGGTTTCAGCCGCGAAACGTTCTGAAATTCGCAGGGGTGAAACGGTTGGCGTGAAACGTGCTGCCGATGGAACAAGCCCGCTCCGATTGGAAGCAGTCGCTCTCCGGTCTGCGCCACCTGTTCAACCCGGGCAGGTTACTCAGGAGCGCGCAGAGATCCATGTTTTGGGCGAGCAAGAATCGCTGCTGCCTCCGGAAAAATTGCGGGCGCTGCTTAAGAAACTCTTCGGCGATGAACTGGAAGATGAAGATTATGACTTGCTTGTCAGCGGTCTCTGCGGCGTCAAGGGACGATTCCTTACGGTGAGCGATATTGGTTCTGTCTTTGAATCTGCCGGAATAGAGCTTTCCGAAGAAGATGTGAGAGACATGGCGCAGCACCTCAATATCAAAGCCCGGAAATCATATCAGGCGCAGGGGAAGATCCTTTTGCCTCACTTTGCCGGTGCCGCAGAAGCGGGAAGTGAAAAAGAACTTTTTATTCGTAATCTTGCCAAACCGGATGGCGGCTCCGAAATTCGGATCATGCGTGAAATTCTTCTTGAGAACCAGGATGCCTGGGACTCGTGGTTTGCCGGCGCCCGGAGTATGCGGGAGCGCCTTGAAGCCGTCGGCCGTATTTTGTTCGAACGAAGCTCTATGGATCCGGTCCATTTGGAGTGGGGACTTGCCGGAGTTTACTTCATGGATCATTACGGCATGAGCGAAGTGTCGGCAATCATGCAGCCCTTTGAGGGCGGAGGGACGGAGGTTTTTCCGCTTTTGGGCACTGATGACTTGCGGCAAGGCGTTCAGGTGTTGATTCTCGCGGAAGAATCTCTCCGGAGAATCCCGGGAGTACTCGCCCAATGGCGTGCTTTGAATATCCCGATGAGTCTGGCGGTGGGAAGCGCCATGAAAAGCCGCGGCAAATGGACCGTGGCAGCGGCGGTGATTTCCGATGAAAAAGGTTTTACGCTTCTTCTGCCGCTGACGATGCTCTCGGCGGGGGAGGAAGAAAGTTATCCGGGAACGGTCAGTTTGAGGGGTGTTGAGGGCCACGACTTCAACCGGATTGACCGCAATCTTTCCCATGAAATCGCTCACATGTTTTTCAAGGTGAACGAAAATTTCCATTTTGCGCTGCCTGTCGACTTGAACCGAATTCGTACTTTCTGGGAGCGCCACTTTGCGGCTGCGCCTATTTTGGATTACGCGCTTTACGAACAGTCACCTGAATTGCTGGCAGAGCTCCCTTATCATATCGCCGACTATATTTATCAATCAAAAATTGAAAAGCTGATTGCGGCCGGTCACTTGACCGCTGTGACGGAGGGAAAACTTGAATTTAAAGTCGATGCGTTCCAACATGAATTCCTGACCAATTATGCGGGCTTTTCAACGGAGGATTTTCTGGCCGAATACCTGTCGATTTTCTGGCTTGATCCGGAATTTCTGCGCGAGAAAGATCCGATGATGTACGACTTCTTCAATGCCTTGGCGGATTGGGATGCGGTGGGACGTGCGGAGATGAGGGGTGGTGAAAATTCGAAAAAGGATTTACTTTCGGCGGCAAAGGATGTTTTTGAGGCGTGGAAATTTGGCGGCGTCGATCTGACCGAGGAGGCGCTTTCCCAACTCATTGACCGTATGACCAGCGGCGAGTGGAGATTTGGTCAGACAGAACAAGAAACAAAAACCAGATTTTTTGGGTATGTTCTTATGTCTCTTAAGATGGCGATATTATCCAATAAGGACTTTGAGCCTGCAGCCGCGGCAAAGCTTGCCAAGAAAGTCATCATGCAGAAAATACGATCTTTCCGGGACGAGCCTCTTCTTCGTACATCACAGGCACGCGAAAAAATAACTGCCCCCAGGGATGAAGGGAAAATAACACTTGGCAATACGACTCCGGAAGCCAGGGTCTTTAATTTGGATTATCCGGTGGTTCGCTATCTCGACACCCATCCTTCGGAGGAAAACCCCGCTGTGGTGGATTTGGGCGTAGGCTATCCGCCGCACACCACTCTTGCGACTGCCAAACGTTTGAAGGGGCGTGCCAAAGTAATCGGGCTCGATTTGAATATGCCTCATTACGTCATCGAGTTCAGGAATGCATTCGGTTACTACTATTCTGCCTTTTTTGATTGGGATTCTTTGTCTGAGGAAGCGGCCTCCATTACTTTTATGTCCAAACAAACAACCGTCAAATCCGGAATTTTAGTTTACCAGGAGTTGGAAGCTCGCGAGAGGGACTATGTCAGAAACAAGGCCCTGCTGCTTGAGAATGAATTTTTATCCAAACTAGGGGGTGTGGAAAAACTTCGGAGAATGATAGGGCTTCAGGATCAATATGAAAAATCAAAAGACGATTCCGCCCAAAAACTTAGCGGCGAGGCGAAGGCGGAACTGAAGGCGTTTTATCAGCAGGCCAAGAAGTTTTCAAACCGCAGCGTACGGTTTCGTTTTGAGCCCGTTCGCTCAAAAGGAGCCGGACAGCGCAATCTGCGTTTTAGCAAGGGAGGTTTTGATCTCCCGGGAGTTGATCGCGCCTCTGTCATCCGGGTTGGAAATGTCTTTCGTTATTATTCGTCCCGGGAAGTGGATGAGGCGATTGCGCGGATGGGGCAAAAACTGAATGATGGCGGGATTCTGGCGGCAGTCAGGGATGATGACTCTTTTCTGGTTTTTGAAAAGAGGGACTCCCGGATGGTTCCGGCCGAATTATCCGTTCGGATGAGCGAGTATGCTGTGCCGTCCTTTGATACGGATCAATTTCCTCAATATCAGCAGTTGTTTAATGATCTTCGGTCTTCTATCAGTCAAAGTTTTGAGTATGCGGGCGGGAATGATGCGGCGAGCGGTTTTCGGATCAATATGCAAAAAGCACGGCAGTGGGTCCATCAACGGTTGGAATCTTTAGGTTACAAAATTCGCATTGATGTTAAGGGGTATCTCCAGATTAATTTGGAACAGCTGCCGCCTCAGCGCCGCTCCGAGCTGCGTTTCTCCGCTAAAGCGGAGGTCGATGTGGCGGAGCTCAAAAAACAGGCGATTCCTGAGATGGTTCAATCTCTCACAAAATTGCGGGAACAAATCGAAGCCGGGACGGTTGCGTTTCAGACGCTGAAGCAAATCGATGATCTTTCGATCGCTGAGTTCATGAAAGGTCTGAAATTTGGCAACGGCGAAGAAAGGGAATCGGTTCGAATTTCATATTATAAGTTAAAAGGTGCCGTAGACCCCAATTGGTTTTCCAGGTCCGTGGGGGATTTTTCGCTCGGCCGTAAAATTCTCTCGAGCCTCTTGGTTCTTCGGTACAAAATGACAAAGAGCCGGGAAGCCTGGCTGACCAGTTTGCCCGAATTTCACAACATGAATATTTTGCCGGTATTCTTCTACCATCCGTATCTTGTTGGAATCGTGGATTATCTTCGAACCGCAGAAATCAGCTCGCTGGATCCGGATGGCATCCCCGAGGACATTGTCCTCAAAACACTGACTCTCTATAACGGTGTTTTTGCCTCACCGCTCTTTGGCTCTCTCGGTGAAGCCTTCAAGATCAATCCGTTTAAGGCCCGACAGATTGTCGTTGATGCGGTAAAGGTCATCATTGAAACCGATTGGAAACTGCCGAAGGTGAGGGGAAGCGCTTTCAACCGGGCGTTGGCATGGCTAGGCGAAAAAATCGGACGAAGCGAAGCAAGAACTCAGGCGCAGGAGGTTTCGTTGACGCGCTTATACCGCGAACACTTTTTCCTGTTCAACCGGCTCGAATCGCTTGCGGTCATGATTGACAAGATCATGATTCATCCGCATTACGAGAAGGTAGCGCCTACGGTTTTGGCTAAGGAGTATCTTGAGAGACAGCGGGAAAGGATGCAGAACTTTCCTGTGACGAGAAAAGAGATTGTCGCGCAATTTGAAGCCGTGCTGACGAAGCGCGCTGAAACCGATGAGCTATCGGAAGTCATCCAACAACTTGAAACCAGCCTTTTGCAGGGGCAATGGCTTGCTCAATCAGCCCGCGAAGGCCTTGCGGCCGTCCGAAAAGCGATTGAAAAATTCGAGAAAGAATTAAAAGCTTCCGAAGATCAGCAGGCAGCCGGAACGCCCGCAGAGCGCTCCGAAATCCGAACCGACGAAGTTCGTCAAATAGCCGCACAGATTCGTGAGGCAAAGAACATCCCGGAATTGGAAACGATCCTCCTGGAGCTTGCGCGGCCCGAGAGTCTTGGGATCGAAACGTTGAAAAACGCATTTGCCGGAAAATCGGCCGATTTTATTGTGATGATGGAAGAGCTCAGCCGGGCACGCAGTGCCGGGCAGGAAATTTTCCCGCAGACCATTCAGCTGTTTCGCTTGTTTGATCCGAATCTGCTTCGGGCGGTGCGCGCAGGGTTTTCGGCCAATCCTCACTACACGGCCAGGGCCCATGATAAGCTTCAACGGGAGGCTGCGGCAGTTATCGTGACCCGTCTTAGAGAGGCCGGTATTAAGCTGCTCGATCTGACACAATTTGCCCAGCGTTTCGGCGAGAAGATTGCTTCGGCCGATAAGCTCGCAGGCTTGAATCAAACCATCCAAAACATCGTCCGCATTGAGTTCCTTTCGGCACTTTCCATGTTTCCGACGACCCCCTGGTTTTTAATTGCCGAAGATCAGGACCAAGATCCGGTAAAGATGCTCGATGATGCGCTGTCCGTCATTTTATCCAATGTCAGAGCGCAGTATCCAAGGACCGAGGCGCAAAGTGACAAAACAGAGAGTTTGGAGCGTGGGGCAGAGGTGCCTTTGACAGTGCCGTTGCCGGCGGTTCAGGCCGAGGATCCGTCCGGGCAACGTTCCGGGACGGAACTTGCCGGGGAAAGCGAGGCAAGCCCATCGGTTAAGCGGGACGAAGAGCGGGGCGAACCGCGCCCAATCGCAGAGGATGCGTCGCCGAGAGCCGAGAACCGGGAAGCGCAGATTCAATCCGAAACTATTCGGGATGTCATTCATATCCGCGAGCGCATCAAAAATTTAAACGGCCGGTTCACCATTGCAGCAGATATGGGAGATTATGCCTCTTTGAGCGAAGTGCAGCGCCTCGAATATGAAAAAATCCTTCGCCAGAACAAAAATATTTCTCTGGTACTTTATAACCGGAATCAATCGATCAAGGCCGCTGTCAATGCGGAATTGGAAGTGCTGCAGGAAAAACTGGGGGCGGACCGGGTTATTTTCCTGCCTGCCGGTGTGAGCGATGTATTCGCAAAATTTGAAACGCTTGGCAAGGTCATCCATCTGTCCAAGAATAAAGATGACCGCCAATTGAACGAATTGGTCCGTCTGGCACAGGGCCGAAATAACCTTTATCTCTTTCGATATCTCGGAGAAGAGATCGGTCTTTTGACGGCGGCCTTGCTTCTGGCGGATGCGGATGACCAGAACGCCAAAGGAAAGGTCGTCGATTTCAATATGCTTTCGGGCATTTTGCGGGTCCAGATCACCCAATATCTCACCAGTCTTGTCTTTGCCCGCGCGGCGTAACGCAGGGGCCATTTCCTAGCGGTACAGGCCTAAAAAACAAGTCCCATCTCATTCTAAAATCCATTTACCCTCTATCGTCTCTTCAAATTTAGTGTGTACCATTTCAGGGGCGATCACACAAGGGTGTCAGCATTTGCACGAGCAGGTTTGCTTTACAGAGGAAGGCCTGTACCGCTAGGAAATGGCCCCATTGACCGCACATTTCCCTTTACACTTGAAGTGATTTTGGCATAATTGAGCTGTTTCCCAATGTCATCCAAACAAGGAGAGCGATCCATGGCCAAAAAAAGAGACGATGTGGAAGAAAAGATACTCGATGTTGATGCGAGCATGCAGGGAACAATCACTTTTAAGGACCCTGTGAACCTTCGTATCAACGGCAGTTTCGAAGGCAAATTGGACACCCGCGGCAATTTGACGATCGGCGAAAACGCCAAGGTCAAGGCAGTCATCCACGGCGATAATATTATCGTGGCGGGCAAGATCACCGGGGACATTCATGCGACGCAAAGCCTTTCGGTGATTGCGCCGGCCGTGATTCAGGGCAATATTGTGACACCCCGCCTCAGCGTGACGGAAGGAGCGGTTTTGGAAGGGCAATTGACCATGATGGGCCTTCGCGGATCTTCGGATAGCGAGGATGTCATGATGACCTTGAAGGATGTGGCCCAATATCTGGAAGTCGAATCCAAAATCGTGGAGGAGTGGGCAGGGAAAAGTAAAATTCCGGCCAGTTTTCAGGACGGCGGCTGGGTGTTTTCCAAGTCAGCCATTGACCGCTGGATCCAGGAAGAAAATATTAAATCCTAACACCGCGTAAAGCATACATTTAGGGCTGTTTTAAATCAAAAAGACGAAGAGGAGCTTGACGGGCGTAATGAATAATTTACTGACTCTCGAGGAAGTGAAAAGTTTTTTGGAGTCCGACCAACGGGAACTCGAGGAGTACATCAAGCAGGGGAAGCTGCGGGCCTTCAAAATCGGCGGCAGTTTTATCCGCTTCCGCAAGGAAGAGGTGCTCACCCTGCGCCATGAGATCTTGCCCAGGAAGGGGAAACACGCTTCTCTTCGTCCTTCTTTTTTTTCGCGCATCTACGATTTTTGGCTCTTCAATAATTTTTACATCATTTCTCTTATGATTGTCGTGGCGCTGGCCCTTCTGGTCTTACGGAGTTAACTTCAGATCCTTTCATGAAAATCCGCCATCATGTCGAAATGATCACTCTCGGGCGGTTCAAATCCCTTATAGAAAAAGGCGGAGAGACTTTCTTGCGCCGGATTTTTACCGCGGGTGAACGGAGCTATTGCAATGCGATCCGGCTGCGGCATGAAAATTACGGCGCACGATTAGCAGCCAAGCGGGCTATTTTGAAAACCCTGGGGTTTTCTCAGGATCCTAAGCTTTACCGCCATATTGACATTGGACGCTATCCCAACGGCCAGCCGTATGTAAAGCTCTCGTTAGCATTTTGTAAACGATTTAAAATTTCTCAAGCGATCAAGATAGAGGTGTCGATTGCCCATGAGCGGAAATATGCGATTGCGGCAGTGGTTTTGATGGATACGAGATAGGCATGAGCGCAAAAAAGTATCTGATCGTCAATGCGGATGACTGTAATCTGACCGATGGCGTTACCCGCGCCATTTTGCATAGTCATGACAGCGGGATCGTCACCAGCACAACCTTCCTGATTAATCTGCCGACCCGGGATTCATGGGTAAAAGAAATCAAAGCCCGGGGAAAATTGGGCGTCGGATTGCATCTGAATATTACTTTCGGACGGCCGGTCTCAAAGCCTTCTGAGGTCCGCTCCCTGCTTGATACGGAAGGAAAATTTTTGCGACCGCGACAGTATGAATCAAAAAAGCCGAAGCCGCGGGAAATCGAACGGGAGTATTCGGCCCAGATCGAACGGTTTTCGAAAGTATTCAGGCGGAAGCCGACGCATCTGGATACCCATCATCAGCTGCATGACCATCTTTTGTTTTTCAAAGTCTTGGCGGGAATTGCCGGGCGTCATCATTTGCCGATTCGCCGCTCATCCCTCATGAAGCCATCCAGGGACTTGGCCATGCGGGCCGTCAAGTCTCCGGATTATATGTACGGAAGTCTTGATCCGTCTGAATATTGGACGAAACAAACCCTTGCCGAAGCACTTGCAAATCTTCGAGCGGGCGTAAGCGAAATTGTCTGTCATCCGGGGGAAAACGACGCTGCCTTGAAGGCCGTTAGTTCCTTCACTGTTGGGCGCCGGAAGGAAGAGGCCCTTTTTTCGGCAGCTGAAGTTAAGAAATTGATCAAGAGATATGGAATTTTGCTGACCCATTTTGGGTTATGTTACAATAAGGCTTAGAATATTGAAAAGGATGTGTGAAATCTCATGAATGTCTTATTGACCAACGATGATGGGGTGGATTCGGCAGGTTTAAGGGCCCTTGCGGCGGCGATGCCCGTTGGCACCCAAGCCGTTATTGCGGCACCACACTCTGAAAAATCGGCCACGAGCCATTCGATTTCCTTGGGGCAGCGGCTGCGGGTCGACGAATCGGTCCAGAGTGGGATTCCCTGCTATGCTGTTCACGGAACGCCGGCCGATTGTGTTAAGTTTGCCTTGTCTGAGCTCAAACATTTTGTTCCTGATCTGATCGTTTCCGGCATCAACCAGGGGGCTAATACGGGGGTGAGCGTTTATTATTCGGGTACGATTTCGGCGGCACGGGAGGGCTTGATCAACCGCATCCCTTCGATGGCCGTTTCGCTTTGCAGCAAAATCTCGCGGGATTATATTCCTTCGATGGAGATCGTCCAACAATTTGTGGATGCCTACGCGGCCGAGATCATCCCGAAAAATGTGCTGATCAATATTAACGTTCCCGCTTTACCGAAGGGCGAAATCAAAGGTGTTAAGATCACCAAACAGGCGGCGTCTCGATTTATCGAGGAATTTGTTCCCGAGAGGGAGCATGACGGAAGAAAAACCTATAAGCTGGCGGGGGAGATCGAACTTTACGAGCCGGACGGAACAAGTGATGAAGAGGCGATCAACGATGGCTATATTTCGGTGACCCCGCTCAAACTGGACTTGACGGACTATCACACCATGCATTTTCTTCAGGATTGGGTAAACCGGCAGCCAAAGCCGGAATAACAACCATTGGTGGGTGCCCAGGTCATGATATTGAGGGACAGAGACGCAGATTCTTCGGGTGCACTTGGATGTTTTGCCTCAGGATGAGGTGTCGGGAAATACCCCGTCCCCTCACTTCACCATTTTGCCGTCGAGGGTTTCGAAGATGATTGTGACTAGGTTATGACACTTGGGGCATTTGATTTGCTTGAAGGCTTGGATGTTCTCATGCTTTGGCCGGTACATAATGGACAGAATCTTGGTGACAAAGTGGGATTCATCGCCCGACCAGTGACAGCTAGAGCACGTATAGAGTGGTTTAAGCATCATATTTTTTTCAAAAGTTAACGGCCGCCTTCAGAGACATTGATACAAGTGTATAAGTGGAATCGACAGTCGGCATTAAAACTTTACAGATTGTTTGATAAAAAGCGAGCAAATTCAAATTTTGAAAGCTTCCGTTGTTTTTTATTGGGGTTCCGCTGCGTTCGACATACTAAATATGGGGGATGGATCGGGAATAAGGATTTTTGCCGATAGACCGATATCAAAACAGACGGCAGAAATTAGTTTTAGATGGTACAATTACCGGTAAGTTGATTTGACAATCTCTGAACCTTTGAAAGCTATAAGGGAAAGATCATGATCCTAAAAATGATCGCTGTGATGCTGGTAGTTTTATCCTGCAGTACAGTCAGTTCAGCCGCTTCGATAAAAACGGGCAGTGAAGAAGTAAATCAGTATTTTGAAACGATGGCCTGCGATTATGCCCGCGGCTTTAACAATGTTTCCCGCTCTCCGCTGGAAATTTACAATGCCGAAAAAGAATACGAGCAAAAGAAGTTGGGGCGGCCGGTGATCCGCAACATAGCGGCTTTAACCGATGGGTCCTTCAAAATGATCGAAAGGTTAGGCAGCGGCTTGTGGGATTTCCTGGCCGGGGTGTTATTAGGCGAGCAGGACGGGATTCCGCCTAAACCCGAAATGATTCCGATTCAAAGATAAGCAATCAAGGCCCTAAGCGTGCGGCAAAACCTTTTTCGATTTGTATCTTGTCTATCTGCAGCTTTTCGATTAATATAACTCCTCTTACGGTAAAGAATTAGAAGGTTTGGAACCGTAGAACTTTTTTTTTAGAAAATAGAGGGCCCTTTTTCAGAGGGTCTGTAAAAATATGTAGGTTACACTAACGTGTGACCTTTGAAATTGAGCAAAATGCGGCGCTTTGCTGCGGCACCCAATCAGTTAGCTTTGGTGCGATACCAGCACTCGCCCGTTTGTCTCGTATCTGGTATCGTGGGCCGGTAGTTCAGTTGGGAGAACGCTACAATGGCATTGTAGAGGTCGCGAGTTCAACTCTCGCCCGGTCCACCAAACCTTGTGGTTTGGTACCACGCCGTCAGGACTAAGGAAGTTCTGTACGGCGATGGCACCATTCTCAGTGAATTGGTACTGAACCATCACGGTTCATGGAAGACCGTGTATGGTTCTGCACCAAGATGGAAGGGCGAGGATCCGCACGAGACCGTCAAGGTCTCGGCGGATAGTGCCTGCGCAATGAGCGCAGGGGCAACTCTCGCCCGGTCCACCAAACCTTGTGGTTTGGTACCACGCCGTCAGGACTAAGGAAGTTCTGTACGGCGATGGAACCATTCTCAGTGAATTGGTACTGAACCATCACGGTTCATGGAAGACCGTGTATGGTTCTGCACCAAGATGGAAGGGCGAGGGCCCTGCCTAGAAGTCCTTTGCGGCGACGGCACCGTTTCTCAGTGCAAAGGTTCAGTTCCAAGATTATAAAATGAGGGCTTGCCTAAAGTGGAGTCCTTGTACGGTGATTGATCGAAGTCATATGTAAGACGTGAATTTGCTGAACCGATTCCTTGGAGCAGCAAATTTTTTTTGATAAGTTGCGAGAGTGACGGAAC
>ADZX01000391.1_pt1 | contig 13835 bp, 14 predicted proteins | sample 349688 | NCBI WGS metagenome assembly ADZX01 (sample SAMN00713648, study PRJNA49615) | sediment metagenome | isolation source: Carrizo shallow lake | place: Spain: near Madrid | collected 2007-02-15 | depth 25 m m | reverse complement strand
CCACATGGGTGTGGGCAACCTGCGCGTCATCAACGAAGACCGCATCGCACCCGGCACCGGCTTCGGCACCCATGGCCACCGCGAAATGGAGATCGTCAGCTACGTGCTCGACGGCGCGCTCGCCCACAAGGACAGCATGGGCAATGGCACCGCGGGTGCGGCCAACGCGGGCGTCATCCGCCCCGGCGACGTGCAGCGCATGAGCGCCGGCACCGGCGTGCAGCACAGCGAGTTCAACCATGCCGCCGACCGCCCCACGCACTTCCTGCAGATCTGGATCCAGCCGGCGCAGCGAGGCATCGCGCCAGGCTACGAGCAGAAGCACTTCGACGCCGCGTCCAAGCGCGGCCGGCTGGCGCTGGTGGCGTCCAGCGACGGCCGCGACGGCTCGGTGACGGTCCATGCCGATGCCGCCCTGCATGCCGGCCTGTTCGACGGCGCCGAGCGCGCCGAGCTGGCGCTGCAGCCCGGCCGCCTGACCTACGTGCACCTGGTGCGCGGCCGCCTGCAGGCCAACGGCCAGGCGCTGAGCGGCGGCGACGCGCTAACGCTCGAAGGCGAACCAACCCTCGTGCTGAGCGGCGGCCAGGACGCCGAGGTGCTGGTGTTCGACCTCGCCCGCTGATCGTTTCGCCGCACCCGCGTTCCATTCCACTTTCCAACGGAGAACCTCCATGTCCAAGATCGGGATGTTTTGCTTTAAAAGCTGCAAATTTATCTGCCGGACAAGAATCTGCTAAAGAGCATCCGGCATTTAAATCGGGTAATAAAACTTTTTTTTCTGGACATAAAATTTTAGCTGTTTCTGCCATAAAATGAACCCCTGCAAAAACAATAATATCGGCCTTCGTTTTAGTCTGCCTGCTGCGATAAACCAAGACTATCGCCAATGTAATCAGCAATGTCCTGAATATCTGCATCCTGGTAGTAATGAGCCAAAATAATTGCATTTTTTTCTTTTTTAAGTTTTTCAATCTCGGAGAACAAATCCAAAGATACATCAATAGGTTCGTTCACGTATCCTTTTGTTAAATCAGCCATCATACAATAGTTATTATTATATTTTAAATTTATAAATCTTAATGATGTTATTATTGTCTTGTTAACTTTGTTTAAAATAATTAAGAGTAAAACACAAAAATCTCGATATAAACATTTTGAGCGATAATATTAATAACTTATTAGCAACTAAATAACTGATTAATAGATTTATGTTTAGTTAATAACACACTGTTAATAATCACTAACGCTGATAAGATTATCTACAAATGTACTATTTATGTGTTATTAATTTGGTTAGAACTTTGCCCGTAAAACTAACAAAGAAGTATTGACAACGATGGTTTTTCTTATAAGCGTTTTTAAGTTTGGATAATGCAAGAAAAAAGAAAAAGAAAATATAAGGCATGGAGATGAATTGTGAACATAAATGGTGTTGATAAGTAGAAAAAAACAAGGCTCATTATCAGCGCTTTATTTTTTGTCACAAAACCCTTTGTTAGTAAGTTATAAAATTGTTAATTAAACAACAAGTAATAATAAATAATACCCCAAAAGCATGAAAATAGCCATAGGAAGCGATCACGCAGGATTTGAATTGAAAGAAACTTTAAAAAAGTACCTGTCAGATAAAAACATTGAGGTAAAAGATTTTGGCACATATTCCGAAGAAAGAGCAGATTATCCCGATTATGCACATGCAGTATCTAAAGCTATTGAAGCAAAAGATTACGAATTAGGTATTTTGATTTGCGGTAGTGGTAACGGAATAAGCATTGCTGCTAACAAACACAAAGGAATTCGGGCGGCATTGTGCTGGAATTCTGAACTCGCGGCGCTGGCGCGCCAACATAATGAAGCGAATATTCTTAGTCTACCGGCAAGATTCATAGATGGAGCAACTGCGAAAGCATGTGTAGATGCGTTTTTGAGTAATGAGTTTGAGGGTGGCAGACACGCCGAGAGAGTAAGAAAAATAAGTGAGGGCTGTTGAGGGGATAAAAATAAGCAATAGTAAAATATAGATATTATGCGGCAAATAGGGCAAAAAAAGAAGCGGTTGGGTTCAATATGTGAAAGGAATAACAACATACACTAATATGAATCACCCACAAACATTTCTTTTCCTCTTCCTTGTTTTGGTTCAATCCCTTGCAAATGCACAACAGGATTCTATTGCACTGCGTTATGCATCGAAAATCTCTATGGATAGCTTAAAGAAAAACTTGAGCGTGTTGGCATCGGACGAATACGAAGGCAGAGAAACAGGTAGGAGAGGGCAGAAGTTAGCAGCAGCATACATTGTAAATAATTTTGAGAGAAACAACGTAGGCGCACCAAGCGTGGATGGACATTATCAGTATTATTTTTTGGATGAAAAAACGCCGGGAATTGCACAACTTTCCGTGGGGTGCAAAAAACTACAAAACAAAAAAGACTATTATTATTTTCCCAAAGACATCAATGCAGAAAAAATAATCACCCATGAAATTATTTTTTTGGGCTATGGCATTGATGATAAAAACTACAATGATTATACAGGAGCCGATGTAAAAGGAAAATCGGTAATGATGCTTTCCGGAGAGCCAATCAATAAGGACTCTACGTCTATAGTCACAGGAAACAAAAACAACATCTATTGGAACGACCGTTTGAAGTTTCACAAAGCCAGCGAAAAAGGAGTAAGCCTCGTGTTAATAGTAAGAGATAGTGTTGCTAAGGATGTTTTAAAAAACGAAAGTCGCATTGAGAGCCCATCGATGAAGTTAATCAGCGGAGAAAAACCAATGCCCTCTGTTATTTATATTTCTAAAGAAACAGCGAATAAAATACTATCCGGAAAAACAACCACAGAGCAAGCAATAGCGGAAGTGTTGAAAACTAAAAAACCTGCAAAAAACCTGATTGTAAAAAAGAAAATTAAACTAACCTCCAAAAATCAAAAACAACAAATAAGCGCCGAAAATGTTTTTGGTTTTATTGAAGGAGAAGAGTTAAAAGATGAGGTAATTGTTATTTCGGCACATTACGATCATTTGGGTATTGTAAAAGGAGAAATTTACAACGGCGCTGATGACGATGGCACAGGCACTGCCACATTGCTGGAGTTGTCAAAAATATTTGCACAAGCAAAAGCGGAAGGACATGGCCCCAAAAGAAGTATATTGTTTATTGCTTTTTCGGGAGAAGAAAAAGGATTATTAGGCTCTTCTTATTACGTAAAAAATCCGATAATTCCACTTGAAAAAACAGTGTGTGATTTGAATATTGATATGGTGGGCCGAATAGATGAATTTCATCAAACCAATCAACAGTATGTGTATTTGATTGGTGCAGATAAATTAAGCAAAGACTTGCACAACATAAGCGATTCTATTAATACAACATATTGTAACTTGAGTTTAGATTATAAATACAACGATGAAAAAGACCCGAATCGCTTTTATTATCGCTCGGATCATTATAATTTTGCAAAAAATAAAATACCCGTGATATTTTATTTTAGCGGTGTACACGAAGATTACCATCAGCCAACGGACGACATTGAAAAAATCCGTTTCGACAAAGTGGCAATTATTGCGCGACTTGTTTTTCTGACCGCTTGGGACGTGGCAAACAGAGAGCAGCGATTACTTTTAGATGACGATAAAAAAACAAAATAAATGTCAAACGGACTAAACGATTTTTTAGAAGCATCTGAAGAAAAGGCTTTCGATCGTAAACATCGGAAAACCATAAATTTTAATATGGGCAAGTACGATAAAAAAGTAGCGGAAGGAAAAAATCAATACGTCAATTTAGAATTGGCAAAATCTCGAGCTGCACATATAAAAAGGAAGTCTATTGAAAACCTCGAAAAGTTTTTGGTAGAGTTTGAGGCGAAGTTTGTCAAGCGAGGAGGAAAAGTTATTTGGGCGAAGGACGAACAAGAAGCCATCAAGGAAATAATGCAGATAATGCATAAAGCAAAGGCGAAGATGATTGTGAAGGGGAAGTCCATGGTTACGGAAGAAATACACCTAAATGAACACCTGGAAAAAAACGGAATAGAGAGCATAGAAACCGATTTGGGAGAATACATTGTGCAACTCCGGAACGAGGCGCCCTACCACATCGTTACTCCGGCAATGCACCTTTCCAAAGAGGACATTGCCCAAACGTTTAACGAAAAAAAACAAACACCCATTGATGCTACTCCCGAAAAAATAACGCAGTTCGTAAGAGAAGAGCTGCGGTTGAAATACACACAGGCAGATGTAGGCATTACAGGCGCAAACTTTATTATTGCGGATATTGGAGGTGTAGCTATTACTGAAAACGAAGGCAATGGGTTAATGTCTACGGCTTTTCCTAAAATACAAATTGTGATAGCGGGAATTGAGAAAGTGATTCCTTCAGTAATGGATTTGGATTTGTTTTGGCCATTATTATCTACTTACGGCACAGGACAAAAAGTAACCGTGTATAACACTATTTTTACCGGACCCAAACAACCGGACGAAACAGATGGCCCGCAAGAAATGTATGTAATATTGCTGGACAACGGAAGAACCAATTTGTTGGCGCAACCTGATCAACGCCAAGCACTATCCTGCATCCGTTGTGGCGCATGTTTAAACGCTTGTCCGGTTTATCAAACTATTGGTGGACATTCCTACGGAACAACATATAGCGGACCCATCGGTTCGGTTATTACTCCGCATCTGAAAGGAATGGAAGAATTTAAGCATCTGAGTTTTGCTTCCTCTCTGTGTGGAAGATGTACAGAGGTGTGCCCTGTTAAAATAGACATACACAAGCTGTTGTTGTTGAACAGAAAAGATAGTGTTAAACAATCCGGAAGCAATAAGGTTGAAAAAACAATATGGTATTTTTGGAAAACAGCAATGCTTAGCAGAAGCAAAATGGACACGGGCGGCGCAAAGCTGAAGAATTTTATGCTAAAGCAATTTTTTAAAAAACAATGGGGAAAACGTCGCGACCTGCCGGAAATAGCGCCAAAGTCCTTTAATCAGTTGTGGAGAGAAAAATATAGAATTAAATAAGCCGTTGGCGTTGCAACAAAATAAATGTCATGATAAGTTTTAATTCAGCCGAGATAAGTTTTAATCTGAAAAATAAAAAAGCATTAAAGTTTTGGATAAAATCGGTCGTTCAAGAAAAAAACAGAAAAACGGGAGACATCAGTTTTGTGTTTTGTACCGATGACTATTTATTGGAGATTAATAAACAATACCTCAATCACGATACATTAACAGACATAATCACTTTTGATTATTCAAAAGAAAACCCCCAACAAGCAATTAGCGGCGATATTTTTATAAGTATTGAGCGAGTGAAGGAAAACGCAAAAAAATTTAACAAAACGTTCGAAAACGAGCTAAATCGTGTGATGATTCATGGTGTGCTGCATTTGTTGGGTTACGGCGACAAAACACCAAAGGATAAAGTTGAAATGACTCGTCAGGAAGATTTGTGTTTAAAACTATTGAATTAGTTTCTTCAATCATTAATCATATTCACAATAGAGCAACCATAAAGCGCAGCGGTTTCGGTTCTTAAGCGACTTTCGCCTAAGCTAATTTCTTTAAATCCATTGTCTAGCGCTAATTGAATTTCTTCGGTGGTGAAATCGCCTTCCGGTCCAATCAAAATAATTGCATTTTCACCCTTTTTATACCATTCTTTCAGGTGATTTTTGTTTTTAGAAAATCCTTCTCGACAATGTGCTATGAACTTTCCTGCGGCGATGTTTTTGACAGTGGCAATAAATTTTTCAAAAGACAGAGGTTCGTTTATTTTTGGCAAATATGCTTTTTGGCTTTGTTTGATAGCGGCAATAGCAATCTTTTCCAGACGCTCGATTTTTAGTTTGCTTCGTTCGCTATTGTTGCTAACAATTAACGAGAGTTCCTCCATGCCCAATTCGGTTGCTTTTTCAGCAAACCATTCAATGCGGTCCATGTTTTTAGTGGGAGCAACGGCTATGTGTATATGAATAGCTCTTTTACCAAACTCCTGTTTGACAGCGGTTATTTTTACCACACATTTTTTGGGGTTGTCATCAATAATTTCGGCATCGAACCAGCCCCCCTTGCCATCAATTAAACCAACCGGACTGCCAACAGAAAGGCGCATCACCCGAATACAGTGCTTGCTTTCTTCTTCGCTTAACGTGTAGCGTTCACTATCGGAAATATCGGGGGTGTAAACTAAGTGCATAATGATTAAAAAACGAATGCGAAGTGAAGGTAAACATTTTTACTTCACTACGCATCAGACTAACAAATAACAAACAAAACGATATTCTTTAAAAAGACCCAAACTTAAACATAAGAGCACCATAAACGCCGGATAATTCTTTTGAATAACTTCCCGTAACAAAGCGATAGCCAACATTAAACGAGGGTATAAAAAACGAATTAACATTAAACTCAAAACTGATACCCGGTTCCACAATAAAAACAGAGGAGGTTTTAATTTTAAGATCATCCTCGTTTTCGCCGGCTGAGTTTTTTTTACCCGCACTTACGCCGCCCACTTGGATGTTGATAGGTATTGAAATGTGAACAGGAGAATTGTAGTTGATTATATACTCAAAATATACGCCGCCAGTTCCCATGGATATACTTCTGCTTCCCGCAATGGTGTCCGTTTTATTTATTCCCGTAGAATCAAATTGATAAATATTTGCTGATTGTTCCTTGGTGCCGATGATGGCTCCTCCAATACCTCCAAAAACAAAACGATGATTCATAATAAAACCGCCTCTACCGCCCACAATAATAGCAAGGTCTTTGTTTAAAGTTGTTGCTCCAACAAATGGACCACCGTAGCCACCAAAGATTGCTTTTATAGTGTCTGCATTGTCGGTTGAATCTTGGTTAACGATTGACTCTGCCTCGTTCTGTGCAAACGAAAGGTTGACAAAGAGCCCTAGTGCAAGTGTAAAAAACAATTTTTTCATGATGAGATAAAGATTGATTTATAAGAAGAACGAAGATAGCGCAAAATTAGTTGAGCATCTTTCTAAAAAGCATGAAAGAGTCAATAGTGTAAGTGAATGATTGTTTTTAAGTATTCAATCTGTATTTAAAGGTGTTTTCTCCTGTTTATTCAAGTACTCCTGCCATTTCAAGGATTTGTATTCGTTGTCTCCAAAATAATGCACGATTGGCTCAAGGGCTTTGCCGGAAAGATAAAAAGGAACAATGTCAATAATCTCCAGCGTTTCGTTTAAAATAACTAAAGAAGGAAGCTCGAAACGATTCATTGTAAGCGCATTCGCAAGGGGATGAAAAGGCGTTGTTCCATCATTGTAAAAACGTGTACCATTAATAATGATTGTATCTTTTGACTCAGCATTAAAATCAACAAGATAAAAGGTGGTATCAATATATTTTGCCAATTTTTCGTCATTGAATGATGTTAAATTCATCACCTTGCAGGAATTACAAAAGCCGGTGGAGATGTCAACAATAATTTTTTTAGGTTTTGTTTTTTGTAGTTCAAGCGCTTCGCTCATGCTATGCCACTTAACAGAGGGAGGCATTATAACCGTGTCAAAGAAAGCTTTATTAAAGTTCACCTTAAAGTCTTCGTAATTGCTATTGCGATAAACATTCTCAACGGTAAACACCAAAAGCGGCAAAAGGGTTTTTGTTTCTATATATCCTTGTGATAACAAGTTAAATTGAAAATTATTAGAAACAAAAAGGGTAGAAGGGTAGGAAAGCCGTTGTCCGATTAATTTTACCGCAAGTTCGTGTGGGGAACGCTTATCTGTGCCGGTACTTACATATTTAACGCCATTATATTCAATGGTATCTTTTGTTTCGGCGTTAAACTTAATGGGGTAAAAATTCGCATTAACATAGTCCGCAACACCTTTGTCGGAGTAAGTTGTTCTTATCATGTGTTTGCACCAACCGCACCAGTCGGTGTATACATCTATTATAAAAGGCTTAGGTTGTTTTTTATACAACTCTTGCGCTTCTTCAAAACTAAGCCAGTTCACTAAGCCATTCTCGCTTATTGACGAAGCGTTTTGGGCAGTAGCAGCGTTAGTTAATAAGATAACAACAAATAGTATAATGTGCTTTTTCATGCGTGATAATTGTTTTAAGCCTCTTTTAAAGCAATAGCAAAAGCTTCTCCAAACATTTTTGCCGTAGATAACAAATCTTCCTGTGTGTGTGCTTCGTTTACAAAACCAACCTCATAGCCGGAAGGACCAAGGTAAATTCCTCGTTCTAAAAGTTCTTTGTGCAATATTTTAAAATACTTCATGCTGTCAGCATCTATCTCTTCGGCAGAGCGCACCTGCTCTTTGTTGGTAAATGCAAGCCAGAAGATGCTGCCAATGGAAAAAAGTTTGAAGTTTAATGTTCCAAGTTCTACGTTTTCTTCGATTTGTGCTATCAGGAATTTTGTTTTTGTTTCCAGATTTTTGTAAAAATTCGGTTTCAAACATTCTGTTAATTGTGCAATACCTGCTGCCATGGCAACAGGATTGCCGCTCAATGTTCCCGCTTGATATACGCCCCCTTCGGGTGAAATGCGACTCATTATTTCCGCGCTGGCACCATACATGCCCACGGGCAAACCGCCTCCTATAATTTTTCCGTAAGTAATAATGTCGGGGCGAATATCATAATAACCCGCAGCACCGGAAAAACCAACTCGAAATCCGCTAATCACTTCGTCAAAAATCAATAAGGCCTTGTTTTTTGTACAGATGTCGCGCAAAAACTGAAGGTATTCTTTGCGCTGTAAAAGCAAACCGTTATTTGCAGGAATAGGCTCAATAATGATACAGGCAATTTGGTCTTTAAATTCTTGAAAAGCTTGTTCAACAGCTTGTTCATTATTTAAGGATACAACAATGGTTTCATTCACAAAGCTTTCGGGAACACCATCCGACGAGGTGTTGCCAAAAGTAACTAAGCCCGAACCGGCTTTCACCAAAAGGGAATCGCTATGCCCGTGATAACAACCTTCGAATTTTAATATTTTATTCCGTTTGGTATATCCTCTTGCAAGGCGAATAGCACTCATTACGGCTTCGGTTCCAGAGCTTACAAAGCGTATTTTTTCAATGTATTTGTTGTTGTTTAATATCAACTCAGCGAGTTCGTTTTCCAGGGCTGTTGGCGCTCCAAATGAGCTTCCTTTTTCCACTGTTTTTTTGATGGCATCCACCACCTTTGTGTTGGCGTGTCCTAATATGAGAGGGCCCCACGAACCGCAATAATCAATAAATTCATTATCATCAGCATCCCAAATACGTGCGCCTTTTCCTCGCTCAATAAACAGAGGAGTTCCGCCCACAGAGCGGAATGCCCGTACCGGAGAATTTACGCCTCCGGGAAAATATTTTTTTGCCTTTTCAAACAATGCACTGGACTTCTCTCTTTTCATAACCCTAATAATTTGTTCAGTACAAATATATATCTTTGATTTTAACTGATAATTTAAATTAGAATTAGGCAAAAACTCCTGTTCTTGGTGTCTCTGCGTTGAAAAAAGAGAATGAATGATTTACCATAAAAAATATTTAAGGATTAAGATATTGTTGGAAAATGTCTGCAAATATGAACTGATGGGTATTTACCGACCACAAGCGTATTTAAAAGGAAAAAAGAATTACTGCACGGAATGCCAAATAGAATTGTTGAAAAAGCCAATTGAGGCAGGAGACACAGCAGTGGTAAATGCTGTGCTTTTTGCTCCTCACGGTTTTGGTGACGACTTAAAAGAAGGAAGTTTACTACATTTACAAAATGGTTTAAACGTGGAAGCCAAAGCGCTGGTGTTGGAGATAATGGGTTGATTGAAAAAGAGAATACTTGAAAAAAACAAAATACATATTCCTCCTGTTTTTCGCTGTTGCGATACAATGCTCGTCTTTCGCACAAACCTCTGTGGACGAACAATTGGCGATGCAGTACTATCAAAACCATGAATTTGACAAAGCTCTGGATTACTATGAAAAGCTGTATTACAAAACCTCTTCAACCATTTATTACGAAAAATACCTGAGTTGTTTGCTTGAAACCAAAGACTTCAACAAAGCCGAAAAGTTAGTAAAAAAACAAATCAAGCTACAGCCGGAAAGCCTGTCGTACCGTGTTGATTTAGGAATTGTGTATTTGCGCCAAGGAGAACAAAAAAAAGCAGAAATTACCTGGGAAAAAACCATTGATGCTGCTGAAAACAATCAACAAGTATTGGCATTAGCGGAACGTTTTATTGCAATAAAACAATATGATCGGGCCATTAAAACGTATGAAAGGGGAAGGAAAATTTCGGCGAACAACTATCCATACAGTTTTGAGATGGCCGAAGTTTACAGAATCAAAGGCGACAAAGCAGCAATGATTAGTCAGTATTTGGACGTGTTGGAAATGCAGGAAGAATATTTAATGGCCGTTCAAGGAGGCTTGCAAACCACTTTTGGCGATGGCGCAGATGCAGAACAAAATCAATTACTCAAAACAGAATTAATTAAACGGATTCAGAAGCGCCCCGACCACACCGTCTTTTCGGAATTGTTGATATGGATACAGTTGCAGCAAAAAGATTATTACGGCGCACTTTTGCAAGCCAAAGCACTTGACAAAAGGAAAAAGGAAAACGGGTACAGAATCATGGAACTGGGACAGATGTTTGCACAAAATATGGACTACGACCTTGCTGCAGACGCCTACGCCTACGTGCTCGAAAAAGGCAAGAACAACGACTACTACAGCAATGCCCGCATGGAGTGGCTGAAAATGAAATTCCTCAAAATTACTTCCGAAAACAAGTACACCACACAAGAACTATTGGACTTAGAAATAGGCTATCAACAGGCTATTAGGGAACTTGGGAGCAATACCGTCTATTATCCGTTGTATAAGAACTTAGCGCACTTACAAGCCTTTTATTTGCACAATATCGCCGATGCGATTCATTTATTGACGGCAGAAGTTGATAAGTCCTATTTATCACTATTAGCAAAGGCAGAGTTGAAATTGGAGCTGGGAGACATCCTGCTGCTTTCGGGAGAAATTTGGGAAGCATCATTGCGATACTCTCAAGTAGAAAAAGATTTTAAATACGATGAAATAGGACAAGAAGCCAAATTCCGAAATGCTAAAATTGCTTATTACACCCACGACTTTAAATGGGCGCAAGCTCAGTTGGATGTGTTGAAAGGAGCTACTTCAAAGTTAATTGCCAACGATGCAATGGAATTGTCGTTAATGATTAGCGATGCCATTGCTATTGATACCCTTGAGCGGCCCTTGGCAATGTTTGCAGATGCTGATTTGTTGGTTTTTCAAAATAAAGACAGTCTTGCCTTGCTTGCGCTCGATTCAATCAGCACTTTATTTTCCGGCCATTCTCTATTGGACGATGTATTGTACAGAAAAGCACAGATAGCATTGAAGTATGGAAAGCACAACGAAGCAGTTGTTTTTCTGGAAAGTATTCTGTTGGCTTATCCTTTTGGTGTGCTTGCAGATGATGCCTTGTTTGAACTGGCGGAACTCAATGATAAGGAATTTAAGAATATCGAAAAGGCAAAGGAATTGTATCAGCGTTTACTGGAAGAATATCCCGGAAGTTTATATGTGGTAGAAGCAAGAAAGCGCTTCCGGATGTTGAGGGGGGACACTGTGGATTAGCCCCTCCAAGCTTCTCCGAAGGGGAGAGTTTAACGAATGATTGAAATACACAAACAGAAACAAGTCAAATTTAAAAACAGTGTTTATTTCTCTCCTTGGAGAGACGATGAGGAGCCTATGATTATTTATAACACCACTATTAACATTCAAAAAGATGCACACGATGAGTGGCTGAATTGGATGAAAAATGTTTATTTGCAGGAGGCAATGAACACCGGTTTTTTTGTAGAAAATAAAATTTGTAAGGTGTTGATAGACGAAGAACAAGGCATAACCTATTCTGTGCAACTCAGCTGCAAAACGATGGACGATTATCAAGCATTTAAACAACAACACGCTCCGCGCATGCAACAGTTAGCGAGCAAATATGCCAATAAATTAGTAGCATTCAGCACCTTATTACAAGAAGTATGAAAAACGGAGAAGTAAGAGCAAAAAAACATCTGGGGCAACACTTTCTAAAAGATGAGGTGATTGCAGAGCAAATTGTAAATAGTTTAGCGCACAGCGATAAGTACGATGTGGTTTTGGAGGTGGGTCCCGGCATGGGCGTATTGACTAATTATTTAATTAAAAAAAATGAATTTGAAACATACTTGATAGACATCGACAGAGATTCAATTGCGTATCTGAAAGAACACTTTCCAACATTAGAGAATTACATCATAGAAGGAGATTTTTTAAAACTCAATTTAACGAATCTATTTGATAACAAGCCCTTTGCCGTAATCGGAAATTTCCCTTACAACATTTCTACCGAGATTTTATTTAAGGTATTAGACCACAAAAATCAGGTTCCGGAGGTAGTAGGGATGTTTCAAAAAGAAGTGGCAGAACGCATTGCCTCTAAGCCCGGAAACAAAATTTACGGAGTGACAAGCGTGTTGTTACAAGCATTTTACAACATCGAATATTTGTTTACCGTAAACGAAAACGTATTTAATCCTCCTCCCAGGGTGAAGTCTGCCGTGATACGCTTAACGCGAAACCTTGCACAGCAATTGGATTGCGATGAAAAACTATTCAAACAAGTGGTAAAGGCCGGGTTTAATCAGCGACGAAAAACCTTGCGAAACGCCATTAAAGCGTTTAAACTAAAGCCGGAATTCATAGACCATAAATACCTTACACAACGAGCAGAAGAACTTAGTGTACAGGATTTTGTAGCACTTACAAATATGTTGGACAGATAAGAGAAAGCCCAGGCTGAAAACAGAAACACTGGTTTTGGCGGTAAAAGTATTTAATATTCACTAATCTCAATCTCATGGAAAAAATTCTCAATCTATTGCTGCCGGCATTATTAAGCAGCAGCGTAGTTGCGCTAATTGTTGGTTTTTTATTTAAAAGAAGAACCGAAATTATTACAGCAGAAGTTAAGAATCAGTTCGAGCAGAACATGACGATATATAAATCTAGTTATCAGTGGAAAGAGAAGGCGGTTTCAGAATTATTGGGTCAAATTTATATGCAGTTCAGCAGAACCAAAAGAGCCTTTCAAAGATACAGCGCTACCAACCTTTATTTGGAAGCAAAGGTTATAAAAGAAGGAAATGAAAAAATTAGAAATCTGCTTTTGGAAAAAGCGTATTTGATTCCAAGCGAACTTCTGGAAGATGCGAATTTATTAATAGAACACTACGACGTGTGGTTAGAAGAGTTTTATAAACAAAGGGACTCAGAAAAACCGAATCTGGAGCAGAAGTTTATATTCGTCGGCCCAAAGGGATTTAAGTTTCCTGAAAAAGCAGAAGAAAACTTTAAGAACAAGTATCATCAAATATGGAATGAGCTATATAAATAATACCAACGTTTTTCTGAATACAGGCCACGCCTTCTCCCAAAAAAACTTAAAAAATCAGTCACCAGCCAAATAGCATTTAGCGTTTAAGTATTTTTCTTAAATTCGCCAATCCATTTCAATGGGCGTAATTTAAAACGAAACATGAGTACTTCCCCTTCCGGTCAAAACAATCAACCTGTTTTGTCGCATCTTGCCGAAAACATTATTGGTTCAGAAATTATTAAGCTGGCCGCAGAGGTCAATGCGAAGATAAAAAACGGTGAAAAAATATTTAATCTAACCATAGGGGATTTTAATCCGATGGAGTTTCCAATTCCGATGGAGTTGAAAAACCTAATTGTTAAAGCGTATCAGAACGA
>ADZX01000694.1_pt1 | contig 13932 bp, 1 predicted proteins | sample 349688 | NCBI WGS metagenome assembly ADZX01 (sample SAMN00713648, study PRJNA49615) | sediment metagenome | isolation source: Carrizo shallow lake | place: Spain: near Madrid | collected 2007-02-15 | depth 25 m m | reverse complement strand
ATCTCAAAACTCTCATCGGCAGGCAAAAGATACATGCGCAACACAATGATGCCAGCGGTGCCTTTAGGAGGGTAATGCAGGATGTTGCCAAAGTCGAGGTCGCGGGTGATAAGAATTCTTCTTTCCTTGCAGCTAAATTCAAAGACCTTGTCGTCGGTGAGTGGTTTGGCAGATATATCTCTTACATCCGTAACGTCATATCCTTTGTCTTGAAGGTGCCTCAAAAAAGAGTGTGGTATATTGGCATCCAGGAGGAGCTTCATCGGCATTATGCGGGCTGCAGGGGGACCTCTTCTTCTTTTGCCAGCAGAGCGGCAAATACAAGGCAGGCTTTAATATCATCGTCGGCAAGTGGCGGATATTCTGCTTTGATTTCTTCGGGCGTTGAACCCAGAGAGAGCGCCTCCAAGACTACATACACCGGCGTGCGTGTTCCTTTTATGCAGGGGCTCCCATGCTGGATTTTAGGGTCTACAGAGATTCTTGTCAACAAATTATTTGGGGTCATATCCAATATACCTCCGTTAAATATATATACTCCAGCATTAAAATTTAGTCAAGATAAAGTTTTAACCGCCGGTTATCTCGACAACGGCGCCTCCAGCTCGCCCCTCGGAGATACTTCCCTCGGAGTACTTCCCGCGGGGGGAGGCTTCATCCGCCAGGGAGAGGCAGCTTGGGGAGAGTTTTGCAAGCGTATCGGAGAATTAAGGCAGAACGATATCACCAGCAAGCATAACCGCCGGATGATTGAGCTGCTTGATGATTTTCTGCATAATACAGGGCTTCCGCCTGAAGAAACAGCGGAATTAGAAATTCAGTTAGCTAAATTCCAGGAAGGCAGCTACAGGATTTACGGCTTTACTTCTATTGTTAAAGGGGCCGATGATTTTATATTTGACTGGCATAATACCCCTGAAAACGAACTCTTTTTAGCCACGGATTTAATCGCAGAACTCGAGAACCGCGGCCCGCCGGAGTTGGCTGATTATCTTACCGATGAATACCTTCTGCATACCCTCATCTGTCCCATCCTCGGTCACAATTACTCCATCTTCATCCAGCAGGCGCTATTTCCCCAGAATTACCCTGATAGAGAAAGATTAAAAAACCCGGACGAAGACAAGCCCTATAAGGGCCTGCTGGGCGAGTCAATCAGGGGGTTGATTGAATTTAATTATTTTACCCTGGCTTTGGAATTAAACAAGCGCGCCGACAACCTGCGCAAGGCCGAAGGAGATTTCTCCGCGGCCGATGCCGCATATCTGCGGGCTCTGTATTTTTACGACTTAGCGCTTGTTCATCACAAGGGCCAAAGCCGCCTAAAAACCATCCGGGAAGGAAAATCAAGGTGTTTGGTCTCCCGGTCTGTTGTTTTAAGAAAGCTTTCGAAAGAAAATAAATCCAAAGAAACCCTGGAAAGAGCCAGAGAATCATGCGAGCAGGCGGTAAAGCTTAACCCCGAGAATCTTATTGCTTCATTGGAGTTGGCGGTAGTCTTAGACAACCTTATCCGCTTTGCTGCCGGCAGCGAAGAAGCAAGGAGCCGTTTTGAATACGTCCTTAGCCTGCTTAAAAGACTGCCTGTAAATAAAAGAGAAAGAGCCCATGGGATAATAATCCATGTTTTCATTCACCGTATCGATTATTTAGTTTCGCTGGCCCATAAGATGATAGACGAAGGCCGCCTTATGACGGATTTCAAGGCTATCGATAATTTATTCTCCGAGGCCGCCGGCCTTTGCGATACCCAGCTTGAGTTTTTTACCAAAGAGGAGCATGTCCGGAAAATAAGGCAGCGCAAAGCCGCTATCTTAATCTCCAGGGCAAAGGAAAGGAGGGGGCTTATCATTGAAGAAGAAGCGGTCTTACCCTTGGCTCAGGATAAAGCAAAAGAGCCCCGTCCGGTGAAGGCGGATAAGAGAGAAAGGGCCATGCACTTAACGGATACGGGCCGGGAAAAGAAAAAGAAAAACAGGCCGCAGGAGGCAGATTTTAGTTCAATCCGCAAAGCGGTTTCTGCCATCGCCTATTTAGGATATACAGGAAAGTATGAAGAGAAGGATATTTCAATCGTGCGGGAAAAGGCCACAGAGGCGCTCAAAGGCTTAACAGCCTTCTTCGGCAAGACGCAAAAGGCCGGCAGGAAAGATATCCAGGAGGCCGTGGGCCTGCTGGAAGTACCGGTAAAAAAGCTGGCTGAAATCACAAGATTGAGTATGGGATACTATGCCGAAACGAAAGGGCTGCTCGCCAGCCTTAAGGGCGCCTTGGAATTATTCTCTGAAAATCTTAAGAAAAAAGACCGGGAAATTGTAGTTTCGGCAATAAGCAAGGTCGAGGCGGGATTAAAGCAATTAAAAGAAAAAAATAAAGCTGCCAGTGATTTCCCGGCCTCCAGCTCGCCCCTCGGGAATACTCGGGGTGAATTAGTAAATTCACCGGCGGAGTCAGCGCCTGAGGAAACGTTCCCAGTTACCGAACTAACAGTTGAAGAATCTCTGCCCAAATCCCTGCCAGACGGCTCGCCGCGGCCCGGCAGCCCGAAGGCGGCGCTTGCGGTTATTTTAGAGAACTTTGGCGATGGAAGAAAGTTTACGCTTAAAGATTATCTTCAGGCGCTGGATGCTATGCCGGAATTTGAGGGATTACCCAAAAGAAAGAACGGTTACACGGTGGCGGATTCAACTGCCAGAGTCGATTTAATGGCGCTTAGGAAGATAGGCGTGCTGGGCTTAGATAGGCAGAAATGCCAATATATATATAGGTATAGGGATATAGGCATCGCTTCCGAACGGTTACCTGAGGTCATAGATAATTTGATTAAATTCAGAAGGCTGATTGAAAGGTATGTGGCAGGCCGTTGCAGTACCAAATTTTTGAAAGACAAGCTCAATCAAAATGGCCTTAAGGCGCTGAATAAAATTATGAAAGAGCATATCGGTGAATTTAAGAAAGAAGATGATATGTTAAGGGAATTCCTGGTTATATTGCTTTTTGAGAAATTCACCGGCATAAGAGCGCTCCATGATATGTTCCTTTTCAATAAATTCAGCGCTGTCGGTAAAGAGGTCTTTGGAGAAGGTTACAGTTTGCTGGTGCCATTTTCGTTTACAAGAGGCGAAAAGCAGCTCTTTGAATTTATCGCCAAGCATATACTTAATACCTGCTCTATAGATGAAAACGTAGATTTAATCTTAACCGGGGGCAGAGTCGGGATCGACATAGAAGAAAATAGAAAATACGAAATTACCAACAAAGCGCTCTCTTTATTCGGTCTCTATAAAAGAAATATCATTTGGGTTTCAGCCAGCGGGCGTAAGGAGCTGATAGGGAAGGTTATTTCGCTTGCTCCCGAGATAGAGGTATTGACGGCGCCTGCAAAGATAGGAGATATTTACCATCAATTGATGTTTATTGTATTTTTACTTGAGGAATTATTGCTTAGAAAGGGCGGCTTTGACAGCCCCGGGCCCGCAACAAAAATTTATCTTTTACTGCTTTGTTATTTTCTTGTCCCTTCCGGCTTAAGAAAGCAGCTAAAAGAAGATAGCTTCAAATTCAAAGAATATATTTCAGGAATATCCTGGAAAGATTTTTCGGAATTTGCCGAGGTGCGCTTAAGGGAATTTATGCTTTCCGAACCCGGATATTTGGAGAGTGAAGATTTAATTAAGGCAATAGGGAAATTCCTGAAAAAGCACGGCTATAAAAAAATAGGAGAATTGGAAAAATTAACAAAAGAGTTAAATTTCAGCCAACATGAAGATAAGATCGCTTCTGAAATAATCAACAGCCATATCGCTTGCGAAATAGCTCTCTCTGAAAAGGAGGCCCAAGAAGGCGAAATAGAAGGCCTGGCGCGCGATATCCATTATGTATTAGAGCAGATAAAAAGAGGCACCTACAAATTGGAGAATTTCCTGAATTTTATCGAAGAACAAGATTACTGGAGGCCTCCGGTTCTGCTGGCTAAATTCCTTATTCAGCATAACCCCGGATTTATCAGCAAGAATTTTTGTGATACCGTACTGGATGCGTTTTGTGATGAAGAAGGCATTTATAGCGGCCGCCGGCCAAGAAGAAGCTTTGGCTTTGAGGGGCGTCTTATAGAAACCATAGATTGGCTCTTGGCAGAAAAAACCCATCCCCGTAAGGAAGAAAAAGCAAAAGCAAAAGCAAAAGCAAAAGAGAAGAAGTTCCCGTTATTCCAAAAAATAAGAGAAGCTATGCGAGACGGTTTAGCAAAACACCGCTTTATTTCAGTCTTGGAAACTATTCTTGAAGAAGATGCCAAGCTTTTGACTCATTTAGGCTTTGCCAGGTTAATTGCCTTATTAAGGCCATTGGTGCGGCCATGGAATAAGAATTTTAGGGACCTTGCTTGCGAGATAGATATTGTTGGCGATGAATACGTTTATCCTTCCCAGTATACAGATATTATAGAGAAAATCTCCGTAAATGACCCCGGGCATTTCGCGGACTTAATCGCTAATGTGGATATCCCGGCCAATGTTGTAAGATGGCTATTGCATGCCGAATACGAAGAAGAAATTGAGCGTTGGGAGAAAGGTGTGGACGAAACCCTTGCTTTGCTGGATGAATCAGCGAATAGGGAAGGCCTAAAAATGCTTACCGACGGTTTGGGTAAAATCACAAAACAGGCGCAGCAGCAAGGCCCGCTGCATCCGGTTTTAGCAACCTACCAGAGTCTTCTTAAGCAGACAGGAACTGCCATAAAACAGCGTACAGCTGAAGAGATTATAGAGGCACAAGAAAGAGATTTAACCCTCTCCGATATTTTTGGAAGAGAAACTATGGGCGATATGCGCGAATATGAACGTAGCCGAGCTCAGCGGTCGGCAGAAGATTTGCTAAAATATACCCCAAGAAAGAAAACCATAGCTACCCCGGAATTGCTATCTAGCTTAGCTGAATATCTTAAGTTGGATGCGCAGGATGAGAAAAAAAAGAGAGCGGAGAGTTTCTTAAAAGAAGTTGCCAAGGCGGATATTAACATGCTGCTTGATGCCGCGGATAAGCTGGGTGAATTTTTATATGATATCCTTTTTGAATATTCTGACAAAATCACGGGACAATTTGCGCCTTTAAAGAGCCTGAACAAGAAAGAAGGGAAGAAACGGATAGAAGAGTTAATGGTTAACTTTAATTTAAAGAACCGCTTTAGCGCGGTTGCCATAGTAATTTCCGGAACGCAGCCTTCAGAGGCGCTAATTACGGCAGTAAGGGAAATTGAATTAGCAATGATTGATGAACCCAGCGGTATAGTTTTCCTGGCTGTATTTGTCTTGGCGCAAGGTATAAATGGATGGAGCAAAGAAGAAATGCTTATGCTCTTCTCGGATGAGATGGCTGTATTTAAACGTTCGGCGAAAACTTTCCATCTTGAATGGATGGGAAAGATTTTAGGCTTGAATTCCGAGCAAAGGCAGAAATTCTTTATTGCCTTAAGGGCTCTTTCCTTACCGAAGATGTGGCGCTTTGCTGCCCAGCTGCCTCAGCAGCTATTCAGCGACTTAATGCTAAATCTGGATAAGATTTTACCCCAATCAGAAGAAGCTTTAAGTGCAAGGGCATTTAAAATTAAGGAATTATTCAGCGGCATCGCAAGCGAATTAGCAGTAGCATTTTTCTTCCTTGAGGAAAGTAAATTGGAAGAAGTATTAAAGCGGTTAATTGAGAAGTTTGAGTTTAATATCGGTATCAGCGCGGCCGCAAGGTTAGATTTATGGCGGCTTTATTACGCTAATCAAGATAGGTTTAGGTATTATCCAGGTAAGACAAAGGAAGAGGTATATAGGGAAGAGTTAGAAAATACCGTTGATGAGGTAAGAAACGTAAATGATATAGTGGCTTTCCTTTTAAGAAGATTCGGAATTGATTTCTTTAATATTACCGAAGAATCAGTTCGCAGGGCGGGCACGAGATTGATGGCCAGTGTTCATCCGGACCGCTTCCCGTCAGCAAACGAGGAGGAAAAAGAAGAAAGGGCAGATGAATTTAAATTCTACAATAATGCCAGGGGCTTATTAATATGGGTAATTAGAGACCTGCGCGGCGAACCCGCAGTCGAAGAATCTCTGCCCAAATCCCTGCCGCCCGGAGCCTCCAGCCCGGCCGCGCAGGAAACCATAAAAGATTGACTATCTCGCAAGCCAGGCAGATTTTGCTGGATAGCTTGAAGGCGATACGCGATATCCGGCCCCGGTTCAAAGAGGCGTTGAGGGAGGGATTAGGGATATTAAGGAATCAGGGGCTGGATGAATTTCAAATAAAAGCCTTGCCTAAGATCAAAGAGATAAGCGAGCAATTAAACCTGCACATTAGGGCGATTGAAGAGATACCGGCCACCTTCGGGTTAGTAGAATCGGATATCAGGAATACCCTGGATAAATTTCTTGCTGAAATCTCCCGGCAATACAAAGCAGATAAGGTTGTTATTTATCTTAGCCGTAGTATGAGGCGCTTCCTGTATTCTTATGGCTTAACCGAGAAGGAATTAACAGATTTCTCTATTTTGGGAAGGATGATTGCGGCAGCGTTGAGCGAAGAGATAGAACAAATAAAATGGATGAATTCAAGGAGAGATCTCAAAGAGGGGCAAGAGAATTTACGGCGTTGCGGGATATATTCTGCAATTAAGGTAGGCCCCAGTTATGATAAGTGGGAAGAAATTTATGATAATAATGTATACATAGTTCTCGGACGCTCAGAAGAGGGCGTTAGGGAATACGGGGAGATCAGAAAAGAAGCGGTAGCCGCGCTAAGAGCAGATTTAGATAAGAGGATAGATGAGGGCAGGGCCCCCTGGGTAGCCATAAATAAATATCTCCATGAAAGCCAGCATTCTTTCTTTAACTGGTTTATGACTGTGCTTCGGCATAATAGCGGTTATGAATCCAGCGAACAGTTTTATGACTGGATAATTGAAGATATTAGTAATGGAGAACGGATAGATTCTAGCGAACTTGTTGAGTTATTAGAATCCCGGACGGCGCAAGATATCACGATATCTGCGTTAGACACCTTTATCCAGATTCTTGAAGCCGGCATTGATTTTAAGGCCAGAAATATCACCCCTTATCTTAGGGAAAAGATTGAGCGATTCAGGGAAATTGCCGAGGCAAAAGGCCTGGAATTTGTCGCTGAGTTATCCGCTGAGCCACTTATGGCAGAGCGCTGCGATTTGAATTTATTGGGTATTGTTGTGGATAACCTTATCCAGAACGCAATCAAATATACGCAAAAAGGCCGCATTACGGTTCGTTTGTTCAAGGGCATGATTAGGAGGGTTGGGTATCCTGATAAAGAGCCCAGAGGATGCGCGGTATTAGAAGTGGAAGATACGGGAATGGGTATCCCTAAAGAAGAAAGATATAAAATATTCAGCGCCGGATATAGGGCAAGTAATGTTGGCAGCGTCTTGGGCACAGGTGTTGGCTTGAACGCAGTAAGCCACATAGTTCATCTTATGGAAGGCAATAATGATGTTTATTCAGAACTCGGCAAGGGCTCAACATTCAGCGTTATTTTACCCTTATCTTCTGAACAATCCGCATCCTCCAGCTCGCCGGCAATGAGAGAAGAAGATCGTCCAGGCGTTCCGCCAGGAAGAATACAAGCTTATTTAAGCAATGTTTTTAGGCAAGTCTCGGCAGTAATGACTTTGAAAGGAAGGCCTTTATGGCGGGATAAAAAATGCCTGTTTTCAGTTACTAATGCGTCTGCGCCTGTCCATTCCGTATATGCCGCAATAAACGCATCCGCAGGCTTAAGGCCCATTGATTCATATTTTGTTCCTATTTCAAAAGGAACAACTATATCTTCATCGATGCTTGCAATAGGTTGGACGATTCTTATAAATTCCGCAAAGATGCTGGGATGGACATTGCGCCTAACTTCATTGATTATTGTGCGTGGAATATGCAAGGTATGTTTTGGAAAGGAATCTACAAGGGTATTAAAAATAATTTCCGAGGCGGGATTCTTTACCACTCCTACAGCAGCTACGAATTCATTTGTATCAAGAATGAAGCGCAAACTTTTCCTCCCACAGCTTCTCTCTAATTTTGCGCATCTTTTTGATAGCTTCTTCCATGGTCATTCCCTTAAAAGGGGAAGGCGCCTTGGCAGAAAGTTCACGGATTTTCTGCAAACGCTTTTTGACTTCTTTAATATCTTTTCTCATAGTTTCTCACCTCTGACTGAAAAGATACCATACTTATTAAATAGTGTCAATGGCCCTTTAAGGGCGCCCGAGGTAGTAGAAAAACTTAAAGAAATAAAAAGGCAGCTTGAGGAAAATAGCACTGCATCCTCACCGGCGCAGGAAGAAAAAAATGGTAAGCCCGCCCGCCCAGCCCAAATCCAAAAACAAGCCGCGAAAATACTGATTGATGAGCCGATAAAAGGCTTTATAGAAGATTTGCCATATGCTATGGCGGTATGGCGGGAGGTAGTAGAGCTTAAAAGGCAGGAGGTTAAGCAGCAGCGAAAACTGGCGGGTAATCGCAATGCCGTAGATTTAGAATATATGTTTCTCTCCTTTATGGAAGATATTCGAAAAAATCCGGAACGCGCCGGTCTTTACGCGATGTCGGCCGCAATCAGGGCTTCTTTTGGGGATTTTGCTTCAGCCTTAGAGATTCTAGGCTCCGGAATTCAATATTTACCGGGAAGCATCATTCTGAAATCGCTCATTGAAGAGATTGGCCGGATGGACGAAGCTGTCCGCGAGGTGAACAGGCACAGGCTTAATAAGGGGTTCTCGCATAAGCTTGTGGTTCTTGACGGCCAAGGCGGATATTTCGTGGATACTTTGGGCTTTGAGGGAAAATGGCAAGTCTATAATTTATCCAAAGAGCGCCTAACAGGCAGCCCGGCCGCTGTATTAAGAGTTCTAAAATCTTTACAGTGGTCTATAGAGAATACTTTTGCGGTATCCATCCGCTCTTCCGAAGGGGCTATCAATGAAATAGATATCAGGCAGTTAGATTTTCAGGATGTCTATGTGTTTGATGATACGTCTTCAGAGGTAAATGATATTTATTTTATGGCGGCCGGCCAAGGTAATCATTTCAGGGTAACCGTTTACATAAAACGCAGTTTTCTATTTAAGGAAAGGGCAGAACAGAGAGAAGAAATAGCCGGTATATTCAGAGGCGATAATCCTTATTTCATTGATTCTTCCCAGCCGGTGCCTTATTTAAAGGATAGTTTTTCTCAAGGCGATGAGCCAAGAGCAGCTTTCCTTTCCTTAGGCAAGGCCACTAAGTACGCAACGGAATTGCTGACGGCTCTGTTATTGAGGGCGAATATTAAAGCCGCGCGCAGAGATATATATTCCGAGAAATTATTGGAGGCCCATATGCGGGATCTAGCAAACCTGCCTGAATTTTCAGGCAGTAAGCCGAACCTATTTTGCATTTCTTTAATCAACGAGACGATAGGATTAGCGAAAGAGACGATTGTGCGCATCAGGAGTGCATTTCCTGATGCTTACATAATCGTTGGCGGGCCGTCCACCCAATATCCGGAACAGTTGGCTTCATTTTTGGGCGATTTTGACTTTTTAATCCGCGGCGAAGGGGATGATATTTTAATAGAGTTAATCAATCTCATCGCAGGCCTGGATCGCAAAGAGGGAGTGACTGCGGAAAAGAGGCAGAAGATTCTGGAGTTGGAAGGCGGGCTTATCTATCAGCCATCAGCGGACAGCGCTGTACCGGTCAGCATAGTAAACAGAATTTCACATACCAATATTGCAGAAAATTTTTACTTGCCTTTGCCCCGGCGTCCCTATCAATTCCATTGCCTTTATACATCCAACGGATGCGAGGGGAATTGCGCGTTTTGTAACAGGCATACGGGCCATTTAAAGAGGTGCGCCGATAACAGTTTAGTAGTGGAATGGCTGCTTTACCGGCTTGCCCTTGAACCGGGCCCGGGTTTTCCCCAGAAGAAAATATTAATAATCTTTAACGATGATGATTTTTTGGTTGATGTAGAGAGGGTTGATGCGCTATGCGAAGAGTTCATCCGTTTAGGTTTTAGCGATTATTTTGAGTTCAGGGCCACATTCCGGGTTTTAGGCCTTTTTAAGGAAGGCCAATTGAACACCGGGCTGATTGATAAGATGTGGGACGCCGGTTTTCGGGTTCTCGCCCCGGGATTTGACGGCTTATCCGAATCAGTCTTGCGCCATAACCGCAAGGGCGGCTATAATCTGGATAGACATATTATCCCTCTATACGGATATCTTAAGAAAAAGGGCTTTTCGGTATCGCCAAATTTAATCGTATTAACTCCCGATATTACTTTTGCTGAAGCAGTAGAGCATTTGCTTTTAACGGATACCTTCGTTAATTTGTTTTCAATCGGCTTGCTTAACCCGGGAATAATCCGAATATTGGGTTCCCACTTTAACAATTTAGACTTCGTTATTAACAGCCATAACTACCGCTGGAATAAGAGGGGCTGCCATCCTTTAGAAGAATACAATAACGGGGAATGTACCTTTTTTGTCCCCCGGGGGTTCGCGGAATATGCCTTCCCGATTCCGGGTGATTTTGGAATGTTGGGGTATGCTGAGCGCGAAGCGGGGATTATAGAGGAGCTCCTCTGCACATATGGAAGAAAAGCCTCGGATTTTCTTGACGCAAACAAAGAAACAGCCAAGAGCGTATTAGAGAGCTGGCTTAAATTGCCGCCTGATAAATACCCCGAGCTTACAATACTTGCGCAGCTAGTTGATGAATTTAGGAAATTGAAAGTCTTAGCCGATAAGAGTATACATTTTGTTTTAGGAATTATCGCCCAGGTTATGTCGGAAAACAATATTTATTCATTTAGAGAGCTTGCCAAGACTGAGGGGTTTGTTCTAAGGGGTTCATTAAATGAATATTTTAAAGAAATAGTATCATTAATTAATGGAGGGTGTTTTATAGAGGCCTATAGATTACTTCATAGGGGAGTAATTGATTACGGAGTAATCCCTCCAATCTTTATGCTCCGTTTTGACATTCTGGGTAAAGTTAATTTAAAAAAGTATAAGTTAGAAGATGAATTATTATTTAGCGGAAACTACTTTAGTTTTAATCGGGAGCAGTGGGCCTGGGAAATTCTGCTAGTGGGAGTAGCCCAGTCATTGGGGCAGGCAAAAGTAAAAGGTTTTCAATTTAAATACAGTAAGCCAAGCGGCCTCGATGGATTATTTGAGATTTTCCTTCAAACTAATATCGAAGAGATATGCCGAGAGTTAACTCCTGCCATGGATGAGACAGGCAGGCGCCTAATTGGCGGCGAGACAGTCTGTATTTTTGGGATTACTTTTCAGTTCCGCGATGGCGTAATTTCCGTGGATATAGATGAAGTCAAGCCCCCGGCCAGTTCTCCGGCGGAGGGAAGTACTCTTCCCGGCTCCTCGCCGTTTCGTATATTTGAAATCCTAAGTGAAGAATGCAAAGGTAAATCCGTAACTGCCGAGCAGATACGCTTATTGGCCAAAGGGCGCGCCAAAGACGGGCATCTTTCAGCTGCCACAATCAAGCGCGATTTGGGAACGCTGGTGTATCTGGAGTTAGCCGAGAAAAACGAAGACGCCAAATACCGCGCCGCGGACTTAAGCCCGCCGCAGCGGAAAGCGATCGAGCTCATCCTCCAAAGCCTGGGGAATCGTCCCACCAAAATCCAAAAACAAGCCGCGGAAATCACAATCAACGCATTCAAGGTATTCAAAAGAGCCGCCACAAAAGATTTTCCGTATCTTTTGGCTGTTTGGTGGGAAGTTATCGAGTTATGGATAGCGGTACTCGAACAGAACGTAAAGAAAAGAGAAAAACCATTGAATTTAGGGTGGGAAGACCTGTTTAAAATTATACAAAAGAAGCCTTCTTTGAAAAGGCATATTTTTGAATGGGCCATATCCATAGCTGTAAGGGCCCGTTTCGCCAGGTTTGATGAGGCTGTCAAGATTATAGAAGAGGCTCTTATATATCACCCCGATAGCGAAGTTATACTGGCCCTGAAGAAAGAAATTGAAGGAATGAGCGGAACATTGGCCAGGGTAAATAAAGAGCGGTTTAGCAAAGATAAATTCTTGCATAAGGCCGTAATGCCGGATGGAAAAGGCGGCTATTTCGTTGATACCTTAGGGTTTGAAGGACGCTGGCTGGTATACAATATGTGCAAAGAGCCATTGGAGTGTAATCTCGCTGCCGTGTTAAGGGCGCTGAAGTCATTAAACTGGCGCGTTGAAAAAGCAAATATCAAAAAATCTAATTTCAGGGACGTATATATTTTAGATTCAGAGAGTTTCCGCGAATGCGCCCCTAAGGAGTCTTGGGATAACGGGTCTTATTTTTCAGCCGAGATAATAAACGGAAATTATCGTATTTCTGCTTTCTTTTCGCGGGAATTCTTATTCAGGGACAGAGAAGAACAGAGAAATATTATGACCTTTGATTGTATCCGCCTTGGCCGTAAATTCCCTAAGCCCGATATCAGGTATAATAAAGGCGGCGTTTCAATCAGAGAAGAGCCCCGGGCCCTTTGTGTTTCGTTAAGCCACGCCACTAAGTACGGTTCGCAAGTCATTGAGGATTGCCTTAAGCGCGCGGGCATAAAAGCAGCGCGCGCAGACATAATCTTTCCGGAATTATTGGATTCCTATATCAGCGATGCCATGCATATGCCTAAATTTGGCGGCCGTTCACCGAATATTTTCTGCATCTCTCTGGGTGATGACGGCTTTAGGGAAGAGATCGGCCGTGAAGTCTCGCCCAGCAAGAAAGTTTCTTACCCTGACCCATCCCGGGCCTTAATAAATAGATTGATCGCTAAAATCCGTGTTGAATTTCCGGGAGCATATGTAATAATAGGCGGCCCGTCATTAAGCTATCCCGAACAAATTGCGGCGCTGTTAGATGACTTTGACTTTTTAGTAAGAGGAGAGGGGGAGGAAATCCTTTTGGAATTAGCCGGCATAATCAAAGGATGCGCGCGTGATAATATGTTTTCTGCCAAGCAGATAGAAAGAATATTGGCGCTAAGAGGCGGGATTATCTATAAATCGCCGCGCAACTCCGAAAATCACCAGATGATAATAATTAATCGTATCTGCCATACCAATTGGGCCAAGACTTTTCATCTGCCTTTGCCAAGGCAAGCAGAGAAAATACACTACCTGCAAACTTCCCGCGGTTGCCCGTGGGATTGCGCGTTTTGTGATAAATATACAGGCCGACGTATTAGAAGCGTGGATAACGCTGAATTAGTGGGGTGGTTTTTAAGGCGCTTAATGCTTGAGCCGGAGTTTGCTTTGGAATGCGAAGGCAGCTTAGATAAGCTTAAGGTATTTCTTACGGGCCTTGCGCAAAAAGGCGAAAAAATCCGGCTTGCCGGACCGGAGGATAAGATATGGATTGATTTTCACGATGATGATTTTCTGGCAAATAGAAACAGGGTCCGGGCCTTTTGCGAGGAGGCAATACGCATGGGCCTTGAAAATTATTTTCAATTTATGATCATCAACAAACATCAGAAGTACCCGACCTTCATGAGTTTTGGGGTAAAAACCAAGGTCGTGCATAACCTGGGGCGAACCGCCAAACTGCCGTCCGGTAAACTTGGCCGGGCCGGCATCGCCGATAACCGCTACTACCGCCGAACCATTAACCGGATTAATCACCAGCACTTTTCTGAATTTATACCAAGGCTTTAACTCCTTAGCCCTGTCTTTCCATTCCGGCAGGTATAGCGTTTGCACTGCCACATAGTATTTTTCCTGCTCTGCCGAAGCAAAGTAGCCGAATGCGCCGCGGCCCGGAGCCATCCCCACCTGGGAAAAATTCCGGCCGGCCAAAGTATCGCCAGAAAACCGGGCCAGATGCTGTTCCAAACCCATTAACCCCC
>ADZX01000355.1_pt1 | contig 14137 bp, 15 predicted proteins | sample 349688 | NCBI WGS metagenome assembly ADZX01 (sample SAMN00713648, study PRJNA49615) | sediment metagenome | isolation source: Carrizo shallow lake | place: Spain: near Madrid | collected 2007-02-15 | depth 25 m m | reverse complement strand
AAAGTTAGTTTTTTTGTGGAAAGTTAGTTTGATAAAATATTAATAATAGATAATGGAGGTAAGAATTATTCTTACCTCCATCGAATAAAGATGAAAATAAAAAAGCCAGTAACTATGAAGTTACTGGCTAGTGAACGTTATTATTGAAAGAACAACGCATTGTAAAATGCGACAGAATTCTTCAAATGCACCTTTGTTGCAAAGGGGCATTTCACAAGATTGATTAGAAAAGAACCTCCTTTATTTATCTTTTTTGTGAAATTGATAAACGTTTCGTTCCCGACTTCTATTATTGAATTAAGTGGGGTTGCTACTCCCACCTCAAAATAACAACCTCCGTTGTTGAGAACTAGTGGTGTGGATTTGTCTTTTCTTTGGCAAAGCAGGATTGTGTATTGCCCACAATCTTCTTTGTAGGCAACCTCCCCATACTCTTCAACCATTTGATTGTATCTATGCACTTGTAACTGCTCTACTGATGGAAACATAGTATTCTCCTTGTAATGTGAATACGGCGGAAGTGCCGTTTTGGTTGTCAAAGATCTTTTGTTAAGACGTCAATTTATCTTAACAATACAGTGTAGCATATAAATCACAACTTGTCAAAGAATAATGATGATAAAATAATGACATTGACAAGGCTGTAATAAGGGAATATAATATGAACATGTCAAAAAATAGTGATAAAAACTTAATAGACAATCTGGAGTCACTAGGCTTGAACCAAAAAGAATCTTTGGTGTATATTGATCTTTTAGGAAAGTCAGTGCCAGTGGGTAGTTCCAAGATAGTGAAAAGTACAGGGTTGCATGGGCAATTTGTATATGACGCGCTATATAGCTTGGAAGAGAAGGGTCTGGTGAAGCACAGTGTTTTTAAAAGTCGAAAAAAATTTGAAGCTACAGCCCTACATAGAATTAATGATCTGATTGAGGAGAAAAGATTGGTAGCAGAAAAAACGGTGGAAATGCTGAAGGTGATTAGTAAAAAACCATTAGGGCAAGAATTTGAAGTGTATCAAGGAGAGGCGGCCTATATCCAGCATCAATTTGAAATGCTAGAAAAAATGAGTGAGGGTGGGGAAATCCTAATCATTTCTACCGATTGGGGAGAATTGTTTACTGATAAAAAATATGCCTTTTTTTCCAAATATGAAAAACTTCGTCAAGAAAAAAATATTTCTATTCGATTCATTCTTAATGAAGGATTGCGGGAAATATCGCAAAAGGCGAAAAAAGCACGCTACGGAACGGCGTATCGATTTTTGCCAGAGCATCAAAGCTATAGTGGGATGTGCGTTTTTGAAGACTTAGTGGATTTTTATCTAATAGGTAGTCCCATTATTGTTTTTGCTTTCAAGGATGAAAAAATTTCCCAAGGTTATCGGAATTTCTTTGAAGTTTTGTGGGGATTGGCTAAGGAATAGGGTTATAAAAAATCAAATTAAAAAAATATGCCAAAAATTATTTTAGCTTCCACTTCACCACGTCGAAAAGCGCTGTTGTCGCAATTAGGATTGGAATTTGAAGTGGTGCATAGTGACTATGATGAGGATATGACTTTGGCAATGGAGCCTGTGGAATTAGCAAAATTTCTTTCTGCTGGAAAGGCTGATGCAGTTTATGCGAAATATCCAAAAGATATTATTATTGCTGCGGATACATTTGTAGTAATGCGAGAGCATATTTTAGGAAAACCACATACGCCGGAACGTGCCAAAGAAATGCTGCAAAAAATAAGCGGTCAAAAGTTGCAGATTATCACCGGACTAACAGTGATAAATGAAAAACAAAAAATTTCTCGTGCAGTGTCTACTGATGTTTTCATTAAAAAATTATCTATTGAAGAAATTGAAAACTATGTAGCTACCGGTGAACCACTTGATAAGGCTGGCGCCTTTGCTATTCAGGAAAAAGGCGCAGCTTTGGTAGAAAAAATTGAAGGAGATTACAATAGTGCAGTTGGATTGCCACTGGATGAATTGGTAAAAATATTACAAGAAATGGGAGCGAAGATTTTTTAGTCGGAATTACTTGGGACAAGCTTGAATAAATAAAAATATTTTGATTACTTATTAAACCTGTTGCATTGTAACCAACACTAGTTAATCTAACAGAATTTTTTTATATTTTAGGTTGTATTATTTCGCGTTCAATGCCGTCAAACTAATAATAGCGATTTTTTATTGTGACAATGTTCGTCAGCGGAATAGGGTTTTTTACGCCCCTACTGCTCCATAATTCATATTTTGAGGATATTTCTTCTTCCATTGAGCTTCTACTTTCTTCTGATGTTGGAGTATCTAGGTATAAGGCCGCTAAGCAATATTCCTTTGAATCTCTTGTGTACCTCCTTAACCATACAGATATCGCTTTACAACTTCCATTAAGGCCTGTGCGACTGCCTGTAATTTTAAACTCAGTTCCATCATCTAAAATAACAAACTCCTGATCTTTAACCTCAATTTTTCCAGCAAGGGGTACGTGCCACGCAACACTAGAACACTCGCAGAGTTGGTACAAGGAGGCACAAGTAACTTTATATGCGCCATCAGGAATGTCTATTTCAAGGATTGGCTCTTGATCATATCCTGCTTCAATAGCATTTTCTCTATCTGCAATATGGAGTTCTCTCTGATGTTTTTTTTCATTTACAGAACTAATATCAGCGAGAATCTTACTTCTTATTTTTTCGATCTCAGAAGTTGGACCATTTATTACTCTAAGTAAATCATCAACCGCATGTTCTTTTGTGCTCATTAATAAAGCACCTTTCCCCACTAATTCTCTATTGTAAGCCTCATCTGCAGAAGCTCCAATAAAATATATCCCCTTACCATTTAAATACTCAGCTATATTGAGAGTATTTCCACCAATTACACTGTAATCTAAAATTGCGCCAGCAATATCCTCATAAGGGATACTTTCTCTAATAGCTTCCCAAGCTTCCACACCATCAACCTCAATAATTTCGAAACCCAATTCTTTTAGTTGTTCAACCCATTGTTCTCGATAAACTTTTGTGTCTTCAACAGTAATTATTTTGCTTTTTTGATTCTCTTTTGGCGTTATGGTATTAACAAACATTTCCTGACTATTTTTCATACTTATTATTTATTAATTATTACAGTGCTATTTACAATTCCATAGGATAAAAATATTTAATCAATTTTTCTATTAATATCAAATTATTAATTTCAGTATAATACTTTATAATACTATAATAATTTATAAATCGAATTAGTTCAAGTTTTCTATATTCTCATTTTTAAATTCAGTCTTGATATGCCACATCTCCATGATAGTTCTGATAATTTATTTCTCTCGTAGATAGAAAAATTATTGGAAATTTTTAATAAAATAGAAATAAATTGAAGGAGATTATAGCAGCGCAGCTGGATTACTACCGGATAAATTGGCAAAGATATTGCAATAAATGGGAGTGAAGATTTTCTAGTCTAAATTTTTTGGATAAATGCAGGAAAATAAAAAAGGCGGAAAACTGTGATAAGCTTTTCCGCCTTGTTGATCAATTCATCAATTTTTTCGGGTGGTTTTCTTCCACCGCTTTACGTCAGTTAGCTGATCAAAGCCCGACGGGACAGTGTGCCTAGAATCGTGTTCCAAAGTATGGATCATGCCAAACTTTGATTATTCCATCTTTTCTCAAGGCTTTGCGTATTATTCTACGCAATTCATTTACACCGTAATCCAAGTACCATTGTTTCTTTTGAGGACTAGTATAATGATAATATAATTTTGGATCTATCCACTTTCCCTCTCCAAATTGCATCTTCGTAATAGGATACGCTTTTGATATTTTGATTAACATTTCCGCAGCATCATCCGAGTCTACTGCATGAAAAGTTTTCTCAAAACTATTTTTAGAATAACCTGATAGCCAATATTTAATCTCGTACATGTCTTTTTCTCCTGTTAGAAAAAATGGGTGTGCCCGATAGTGGGCGAGGTGATTGTTAAAGATCTTCTCCTACAAAATCATAAATATTTATAATCTTGATAAGAGCGGCCAGAAAATTAAGATTCAATTCTCTGGCCGGGAACGTTAATCACCTGCCACACTTTATAAAACTGACATAATTGTTGGCAACATACTTCGACGAGCCTCTAATATCTCGCCTTTAACCCTAGTTTTCTCTGTCTCTATGGGCCAGCAAGAGCCTTTCATAAATGAACTCTCGGCTGTCAGGAAAAATAGCGCTTATCTCTACGCTTAATATTTCTAGCGTAGATATTGTTCTATAACGAGGGTCTTCCTGACTCTCTTTCTTTGTTTCTTGTAAAGAAGTAATGATTTCATTTTGAACTTCTTTAGTTAGGTCATTGAAATTGAACATCATTCCCTCTTTGGATGGCCATATTTCACAAAGAATTTTTTCTTCGCTATAGACAAACGTATTCTCAAAAAAAGGGATATACATCTCAACTTCACTCCTAGGCATTCTTGCATCTGGTTTCCATCCATTTTTGAGACACTTATCGTTGAAACTAAGACTTAATCTGTATGTACGTGTTCCATTTGTAATGCAATATACACTGACGCTGATAGATATTGCGTTTGAATTTGTCATGGTCTTTTCTCCTGCTAGAAAAAATGGGTGTGCCCGACAGTGGGCGAGGCGATTGTTAAGGGACTGGTGTCAGAGAAGTGCTAGGTCGCATGAACCGTAACTCATCTTGACTACGTATTATACACTATATTTATGAAAAAGTCAATGAATATTGACAATAATATAGCTAGTGTATATAATTAATATACACTTTGATGAAAAGATAATATAAATATCCAGCTAATAAACACCTATTTTCTATGGAAGAAGCCAAAAGCATTTATCAATCACTATACACTCCGCTGAAGGAGCTAGGATTATCTGACCTAGAAGCCAATGCTTATATGGTTTCTTTGAAGTTGGGACCTTCCACAATTTCCGAAATTGCCAAGAATTTGCATATCGCCCGCCCGAATGTGTATAAGGTTATTCAAGAGCTGGAAAGGAGGGGATTGGCCAAACTTTCCGCTAAAAAGAGCTATGCGCGCAATTTTGTGGTGGAGTCGCCCACAGTAGTGTTGGATATGTTTCGCCAAAAGAAAAAAGAAGACCAATTCAAAGAAAGTGAATTGGCCATGGCGATGCCGGATTTGTTGGCGAACTATCAACAAGGGCTAATGCCATCGAAAGTCAAAGTTTTTCAAGGCAAGGAAGAATTCAAAAAGATATTTTTCAATATCTTGGAAGAAGCGGACAGGAAAGTTTGGTTTTGCGGGTCAGCCCAGGATTTCATCGGTTTTGTGTCTTGGTCAGACGAGAAAAGATGGATCAAACAAAGGATGAAAAAAAATATTTTTATCAACTCCTTGCTTTTACCTAGTGATGAAGCACATTTATTGCAAAAAACAGACGCAGACCAGTTGCGAGAAATTAGGATTATGAAGGGTTTTTACCCATTTTCCACTTCTTTCCAGCTGTTCGCCAACAAAGTGATTTTTTGGCAACCACTGGCGCCATTGGCGATTGTGATTGAGGATAAATATTTAGTGGAAATGATGGAGAGTATTGTGGATAAATTATGGGAAGAAGCACGATAAGCAGTTGTTTTTAATTAGTATTTCTGGGTATACTAAAAAAGTAAGGAATTAATTTATGCAAATTAGAAAAATAAAAAGAAAATCTTTTTTATTGCTATTATCTTTTTTTTGCCATGGCAAACGATGTGGATTGGGCGCGATCCTTGGATAGGGGGGTTTAAATGGGAGTACGGAGTTTTGGGAATATATGGGGTGGATATTTTAATAGTTTGCTTACTTGTCTCAGAGCTAATAGCCATATTCTTAGAAAATAAATCTCAAATTCAAAATCTCCAGTCTCGACTCAGGCTGACGCTTCGTCAAGCCGAGGCGGACAAAAATCAAATAAATAATAAATTCAAAACACAAAATTCAAAACAAAATTATTTTGTAAATTTAAAAATTAGAATTTGGAATTTATTTGGAGCTTGGAGCTTGAAATTTGAAGCTTCTAATTATAAATCGATTGCGATATTGGGTGTATGTTTGATATCTTTTGTGTCTATCTTTTGGTCTCCAGATAAACTATTAGCTGTATATTTTTCCGGGAAATTGTTGCTGGCGATGGGATTGTTTTGGGCGGTGAGGAGAATAGATTTTAGCTGGAAAAAATTATTAGTGACATTATTAATTGCAGGCGCTTTGCAGGGCGCGCTGGCTGTCGGTCAGTTTTTGCTGCAAGACACTTTTTCTTCCAAATGGTTGGGCATGAGTGCACATCAAGCGGCGCAAGGCGGAGCGTCGGTGATGGAAAACACCTCCGGCCGGTGGTTGCGGGCTTATGGAAGTTTTCCACATCCCAATATGTTGGGAGGATATTTGGCGATTAGTTTGTTGTTAATCATCTCACAAGATACAAGATACAAGATACAAGATACAAACAAATCTCAAATCTCAAATCTCAAATCTCAAAAAATTTCGATAAATAAACGTTTCATGTTTCATGTTATATGCTACATGATGATATTTTCCGGCTTGATTGTTTCTTTTTCGCGCAGTGCTTGGCTGGTTTTTGCTTTGGGTTTTGGAATGTTGTTTTGGCTACAAAAAGATCGACGCAGGGAGTTGGGAAAAATGCTGTTGATTTTTGTTGGTACGGCACTGGTTTGGCTGGCGGCTTTTTCGCCTTTGTTTTGGCGCGCACCCAGGGGGGGGCGCGGTTGGAAAAAAAGTCAGTGGACGATCGCGTGGAATATGTGGCGCAAGCTCGAGAAATAATTCGAGAGCATTTTTGGCTGGGGGTGGGCGCGGGAAATTATACCAATGCAGTATATGAAAAGAACCCGCAAAAAAAGATTTGGGAAATCCAACCGGTGCATAATGTGTTCCTGCTGGTGTGGGCGGAGTTGGGTCTGATCGGTTTAATCACGTGGCTGAGTTTTTTAGCGAGTGTATTTATTAATGGATATAAAAAAAATAAAATAGTCACATCGGTGTTATATGTTTCATGTTTCATACTATATACCATTGATCATTGGCTATGGACTTCGCATCTCGGCTTACTTTTTTTCTTTTTGCTGTTGGGGTTGATTTTGCAGGAGGAGGAAATTGAAATGGAATAAAATTGTGCACATATCTGCATAGGTGTGGTATGTACTTGCATATGTAGTAAAGATATGCTAGAATAGATGTGTAATAAGAAAGATAGCTAAAATGAGCATAAAACTAATAGCAATTGGTGAAGTAGCTAGAGAAATAAATGTGTCTATTGATACCTTGCGTCGATGGGATAAATCCGGGCGTTTTGTAGCAATTAGAAAAAGCGGAAAGCGTTTTTATAGGGAAGATGATGTGGAAGAATTTATTAGGAAAATAGATATTGCGACTTCGGATATTTATAAAATTGCTCAAGAATGGGTTTTGAGTGCAAAACCGACTGAACCGGAGGAAACATTCTATTGCCCCAATAGTTTAGTATTTCAATCCCAGGTGATAAAATTTGAGAAAAATTTAGGTCAGATTGTTGGATTAGAAAATACCTTCCCTTTGATTTCAGCTATTGTGGGAGAGATTGGTAATAATTCATTTGATCACATTTCACACTTTAGCGCCATGGGGTCAAATCTTCACTTTTCACATTTTTGGCTGCTGGCGCCTGCCTGCGGTAGTTGGCTAAAGGAAAAATGTTTTTACCCCGACCCACCGCGGCGGCGGGGTTTCTGGTTCTTTTACTTCTATTGTAATGCTATAAGCAGCTTTTGTTTTTTACAATTGACTATCGACAATCGACGATAGACCATCGACCGATAAATTTGCTTGTCAAGAACCCATTTATAGTTTAAAATAATAACAACTAAATATGGGAAGCCGGTGAGAATCCGGCGCTGTCCCCGCAACTGTAAGCGGCGCTTAGATAGTTTTTAAGCCACTTTCGCCTCTGGTCCCAAAAAGGGCCGGAGCGATGGGAAGGCCAAAAAATTCAAGCCGCGAGCCAGGATACCAAACGCCTCCGGGTGAGAGGACCAGTGATTCCGGTCTCCTTTTCTGGAGCCGGATTTTTTGTTTTAGAGGATAAATTGCCGCTAGCCGCTTGCCGTTAGCCGCTGGTTAAAAAAACCGTAGTCGTCGATAGACAATGGTCGATAGTCGATGGTAAAAGAAAAAAACAAACAATATTCTTTTTTTCAATCGACGAACGACAATCGACCATCGACAAATAGGATTTGTTTAATGAAAGCCATCTCCCTAATTCTGATTTTCCTTCTCATTCCGGCTTGTGTTTTGGCCCAAGGATCAACCTTAAAAGACGCCGCTGGTTTTCCTTTAAAGATAGACAAACAATACGAAAGGATTGTTTCTCTTAATCCCTCGGCGAGCGAAATCGTCGCTTCCCTGGGAGGTGAAGACAATTTGATAGGGGTGACCACTTTCTGTGACTACCCTGAGGGCCTTAAGACCAAAGAAAAAATCGGCAGCGTTTTGGAAATTGATTATGAAAAAATCGTGAGTTTAAAGCCGGATCTTGTTCTGGCCATGAAAGAGGGCAACAGGGAGAAGTCGGTTGAAATTCTCCGCTCGCTCGGCCTCAATGTCTTTACCCTGGATAGAGTCAGAAGTTTTTCGGATTTATTTAAGAATATTCAGGATTGCGGGTTAATCCTGGACAGGGAAAGGGAGGCCGCAAAGATTATAACCGATATGAAACAAGACATCGCGCGGATTAAAGAAAAGGTCAAAGACAGGGATAGAATAAAGGTGTTCTGGCAATACGGCGAAAATCCGATTGTCTCGGCCAATAAAGAGACCTTGGCCAATGAGATGATCGAGATATCAGGCGGGGTAAACATCGCCGCTGACGCCAAAATCAGATACCCCAGATATAGTTTGGAAGAAATTATCAAGCGGAATCCGCAAGTGATAATCCTGACCGCCATGGGTTTAAGAGGGGATGAGGCGAAAAAAGAGTGGGGAAGATATACAACCATTCGGGCGGTCAGGGATAAGCGAATTCATGTGATTGACTCTGGCTTAGTCTGTAACTTGGGTCCCCGTCTTGAAGAGGGCCTGCGCCAGGTTGCCGCCGCAATCCATCCGGGAATATTTAAAAATGAGAGATAAAGAATACCGCTATTATTTTATAATAATTGTTTTCCTTTTGTTTTTAGCCGCCATCGTATTTGTCCTCTCCCTCTTTAGCGGCTCGGCCGCGATTGAGAAAAAAGAGATTGTTTCTCTTCTTCTGGAAAGATTAAAGGGAAATTTAAAGGATACGCCTGAGGCAACCGTCATCTTTAATCTGAGGATCCCGCGGATTCTGCTTGGTTTTTTGGTCGGCGGAGCGCTTTCTCTGGCCGGCGTTATCTTGCAGGGACTTTTCCGTAACCCACTGGTGGAGCCCTTTACCTTGGGAGTGTCCGGGGGAGCGGCCCTTTTAGTTAGCGTCGTTTTGGCCCTGGGCTTAAAAAGTCCTCTCGGTCTTCCCGTCTTCGCTTTTTTAGGTGCCCTGGGGGCCATTTTGCTCGTCTATCTCATAGCCAAAACCTTTATGAGCCTTAAAACGACCAGTCTTCTATTAGTCGGCGTGATGTTTTCTTTTATCTCCTCCTCTTTAATAATGCTTGTTCTTTCTTTGTCCAGAGCCGAAGAGGCGCACGGTATTTTATTCTGGATTATGGGGAGCTTAGAAGAAAACGAGCCTTTTTTTGTGATACTGCTTTTTGTTTCTATTCTCTTGATTTCGCTATTCGCTTTTTTTAAGGCCTGGGAGCTTAACGCTCTATCATTGGGAGAGGAAGAAGCTTCTCATCTGGGCGTGAATGTCCCAAAAGCCAAAAAAATATTTTTTCTTATCTCTTCGTTGCTGGCTGGTCTCTCCGTGGCCGTAACCGGAATTATCGGTTTTGTGGGCCTGGTTGTGCCGCATATCTTAAGAATCAGGGTGAGCGGCGACCACCGTTTTCTTATGCCGGCTTCGTTTATTCTGGGAGGGATTTTTCTTACCCTGTGTGATACTCTGGCAAGAACTATTATGGCTCCGATAGAACTCCCGGTCGGGGTAATAACCGGCATCACCGGCGGTTTTGCCTTTATTGTTATCCTTCTTAGAAGAGAGCGAGGGACAGGCAGATGTTGAGAGTGGAAAATATCTCTTCCGGATATAGGAAAAAAAAGGTTTTGGAAAACGTAAGTTTCGCGGTCAGAAAGGGTGAGCTTTTGGGCATAATCGGGCCCAACGGCTCAGGCAAGACCACTCTTATCCGGACCTTGACCAGGATTATCCCTCTTTTTGAAGGCAGGGCGTTTTTGCAGGGGGAAGATATGCGGGCTTTATCTTTCAAGGAGATGGCGCGCCGGATTGCCGTTTTGAGCCAGCTTAATGATGGTCTTTATGTCAATAGCCGGGTTAAGGAGATTGTTCTTTTGGGCAGGATCCCGCATCTGAAAAGATTTCAGTTGTTTGAGGATAGAGAGGATAGAGATATTGTCAGAGAATCCATGGAATTGACCCATATAAGCCATCTGGCGGAAAGAAATCTATTTGAGCTAAGCGGCGGGGAGAGGCAAATGGTATTTTTAGCCAGGGCTCTGGCCCAGAAGCCGCTTTTGCTGCTGCTTGATGAGCCGACCAGTCACCTGGACATCGCTCATTCCCTGGGATTTTTTCAACTAATAGAGCAATTGGCAACTCAAGAGGGGCTTACCGTAATCAGCGTTCTTCATGACTTAAATCTGGCCGGCCGTTTCGCGAAGCGTCTCATTATGCTTGATAAGGGAAAGATCATAGCCGAAGGCAGTCCTGAGGAGGTGATCAATAAAGAGAATTTATCTAAGGTCTATAAGGTTGATATTGAAGTAGTGAAGGGGGAAAAATCACAAAAACCGCAGATTTTATATTAAAAAAGGAGGGCGGGGCAAGATGACAAGAAAAAACCCTTTATCGTATATAGTATATATACCCAGTATCATTATTTTAATGACCTCTGGTTTTGCTCGGGGTGAAGAAATTATTGATTTGGGCAAGTTGGTTATAACCGACTCGCGGGTAGTGGAATCTCTGGCTGATATCGGTTCATCGGGAAGCGTCATTACCGGGGAGGAATTGCGAAACAAAGGGATAAAAACAGTCAAAGAAGCTCTTAAGAAGACAGCCGGTCTTGATGTGGCCTCAAGCGGGGAATTAGGAGGTCCGGCCTCAATATTCTTAAGGGGAGCCAATTCCGGCCAGACCCTGGTAATGATTGACGGCATAAAGGTTTATGATCCAATTTCCACCAATGCCTCTTTTGACTTTGCCCATCTGGGAGTTGATTGCATCGACAGGATTGAGATTATCAGAGGCCCTCAAAGTTCTTTATACGGTTCTGACGCCATAGGAGGCGTGGTGAATATAATAACCAAAAAAGGCGAAGGGGAGCCAAAAGTTACCCTTCAGTCCGAAGGGGGCAGTTTTTCCACTTTTAAAGAGAGAATTTCATCCGACGGAAGTTTGGGGGCCCTTAATTATTCTTTTGATATATCCCGGACAGACAGCGAAGGCATATCCAAAGCCGCCGCCAAAGACGGTAACACCGAGGAGGACGGTTACGAAAGCAATCAGGCCTCAATTCATTTAGATAAGGCCTTAAGCGAAGAGAGCTCTCTTGGTTTTATCGGTTACTATACCGGTTCAATCTTTGACATTGATGACGCGGGAGGAGCCGGCGGCGACGATGAAAACCGTCAAGATAAACTGGAAATGTTTTTGGCCGCGCCTTATTTCGAGCAGGAGATAAACGATTACTGGAACCATAAATTAAAGGTTTCATATATGAGACACACCCGCCACGACGATGACGATAATGACGGCGCCGTTCTTGATTATTTGCGAAGCCATTTTATCGGCGAAAACACGGCCGTTGACTGGCAAAATGATTTCGCGCTGTCTTCGCGGGATACAGTTGTCGCCGGCGCTCAATATAACGAGGAAAGAGGAGAATCATATTATTACTCCGACACCGCTTTTGGCCCCTGGGAGGAAATAATTCCCGAAAAAAAGGCGGACAACCTCGGCTTTTACGCCGAAAATAAAATAAACATTGACGATAAATTTTTCAACACGCTCGCCGTAAGAGTTGATGACCATTCCCGCTTTGACGAGGAACTGACCTACCGGGCCACAGCCGCCTATTATTTGTTTCCGGATTTCAAAATCAAGGGTTCCTACGGCACGGGGTTTAAGGCGCCTTCGCTTTATCAGCTTTTTTCATCATACGGGAATGAATTTCTCTCACCCGAGGAATCGCGCGGCTTTGACGCGGGTTTAGAAAAATCGTTCTTTAACGATAACCTGTCTCTGGGCGTCACCTATTTTGCCAATGAATTTGACGAGCTGATTGATTACGACCTTAACGCCTTCAAGTATAAGAACATTAATAAGGCCGAAACAGAAGGGTGGGAGACGGAAGTCAAGTGTCATCTGACCGATAAATTATCTGCCTCTTTCAGCCACACCTACCTGGATGCCGACGATATAACCAATAATGAGCCGCTTTTAAGACGGGCCAAAAACAAATACAATTTAAACATAAATTATGAGATAATTGATAAAGCGGCTGTCAATTTAAATATGGGGCATTTTGAGGGGCGTTTTGATAAAACCGGCTTCCCCTCCGAGCTTGTTTCTTTGAAAGATTACACCCTGGTTGATTTGACGGTATCGTACAAGCTGAATGAGTCCGTGGAAGTTTACGCCCGGGTGGAAAATGCCCTTGATAGCGACTATGAGGAGATTAGGGGCTACGGTACCGCCGGAAGAGCGGGGTATGGGGGAATCAAAATTACATTCTAATTGTCGCTCGTCGATTGTTGCTCGTCGCTTGTAAAAACAACCATAATTACACCGCGGAGGTGTAGCTTTCCACCTCCGCGGTGGAGCTTCTGCGGTCATCCTTTTTGCACCAGCAACCAGCTACCAGCAACTATTTACGGTTTTTTTTACCATGAGCTATCAGCTATGAGCCAAGAGCCAACAACCATCGACCAAAAAACGGAGGTTGAACATGAAAATCAAAAAAGAAAAGTCGCAGCCGGAAAAGGTTGACGCTTTGGGGGTGAAGAGCTGGGGCATCTGGGAATGTGAGCCGTCAAGTTTTGACTGGTCCTATGACGAGGATGAGACCTGTTTGATACTTGAGGGACAGGCCAAGATTACCGCTCCCGATGAGACCGTAACCATAGAAGCCGGGGATCTGGTCATCTTTCCCAAAGGCCTCAAATGCCGTTGGCAAGTGGACAAAAAAAATCAGGAAGTATTATAAGTTTGGGTAATAAAATTTGTCGATGATCATTAGCCGTCAGCCGCTAGCCCCAAACCACGTGGGGTTCGGGGCAAACCTCCGGCCGCTGGCAAGATTTTACACCGCGGAGGTGAAGTTTTCCACCTCCGAGGTGGAGTTTTTCGGTCATCATTTTTTCTCCATCGACAATTGACCATCGCACCCATAGTTTTTCTCGAAAAACTAGCATGGGTGTCCCCGTGCCAGTTTTGCTACGCAAAACTACGGGGAACAATCGACCAGCGACTATTTTTACTACCGCGTAGGTGGAGGTGGGTCTGAAAAAGGTATTTTGCCAATTTTTTGACAATTAGATTTTAGTTTTGGGGTCTGACCCCAAAACTACACAAGCGATAACCGACGACCAGTGAGCAGCGAATAGTTTTGAGTTTTAGGGTCTGACCCCAAAACTACACGCATTTAGTCTGACTAATATATTTTATAGTTGACATGGGTGCTGTTAATGATGTAAAATGCAGACGAATTATATGGCTTTTTATTGGCTCATATAACTATTGTGAAAAAAATTTGACAACAGCCATAAAATATGCTATAAATATAATGACAAAAAGAAGTACCCGAAAAGGCAAACCCGCCGTGAGGCGGGGGCGCAAAACTGCGGGTCCCGAAAAGGATTTGGGAAAGCCGAGTTGCCGAAGGTAAAAACCAGGTAATTCGGCTTTAGGTTTTTTTAGAGGAAAACGGGAAATGAAAAGGTACAGTTGAAGGTTGTAAAATAGAAACCCGAAAAGGCAAATCCGCCGCGAGACGGAGGCGCAAAACTACGGGCCGCCAAT
>ADZX01000433.1_pt1 | contig 14217 bp, 13 predicted proteins | sample 349688 | NCBI WGS metagenome assembly ADZX01 (sample SAMN00713648, study PRJNA49615) | sediment metagenome | isolation source: Carrizo shallow lake | place: Spain: near Madrid | collected 2007-02-15 | depth 25 m m | reverse complement strand
TCTGATTACAACCCCTAAATGCGGCAAAGCACCTGACCGGGTAATTGGAGCCTACGTCCTGGATGTTAAAGCCGGAAAAGTCAAATCAATTGCAGCCCGCATTTTTGCCCTGGCAACCGGGGGCGCCAGCAAAGTCTATCTATACAGCACCAACCCTCAAATTGCTACCGGCGATGGCATTGCATTGGCTTGGCGGGCAGGCTGCCGGATCGGTAATATGGAATTCATGCAATTCCATCCGACCTGTCTTTATCATCCGCTAGGCCGCTCTTTCCTGATTAGTGAGGCGGTCAGAGGTGAAGGAGGAAAGTTAATCCTGCCCGACGGCAGCCGGTTTATGGCAAGATTCGATAAACGGGAAGAACTGGCGCCCAGAGACATTGTTGCCAGAGCAATTGATCACGAGATCAAGAAACGCGGAATTGATTGCGTTTATCTGGATATCAGCCACAAGCCCAGCTCGTTCATATTGGAGCATTTCCCGAATATTTATGAAACGTGTCTAAAGCTGGGTATTGATATTACAAAACAACCGATACCCGTGGTTCCCGCCGCCCATTACACTTGCGGAGGCATAGTCACCGACCAAAACGCCCGCACAGATATCAGCAATCTTTATGCTGTAGGCGAAGTGGCTTTTACGGGTTTGCACGGCGCAAATCGCATGGCCAGCAATTCACTGCTGGAGTGCCTGGTATTTGCAGAGCAGGCAAGCCGCGATATTTTAAAAAATCTAGCCTCCACACCCGCTGTTGTTGCCATTCCTGAGTGGGACGAATCGAAAGTCGGTGATTCGGATGAAGAAGTCGTGGTTTCTCATAACTGGAACGAACTCAGAAACTTTATGTGGGACTATGTCGGCATAGTCAGAACAGATAAACGCTTGAGCCGGGCCATGCGCCGTATTGAACTGCTTAAAAGCGAAATCACCGAATACTACAGTCACTTTAGAGTCACCAGCGACTTGCTGGAACTTCGGAATCTGGTGATTGTTGCGGAGTTGATCATTCGTTGCGCTCAACAACGCAAGGAAAGCCGGGGCCTCCATTACACGCTGGATTATCCGGAAGCAGATAACTCTAAACCGGCGGTAAACACGCTGTTAACGCCCGACAATTTACTCCCCCGGAATTAAGGATACACGTAAACTGGATACGGGTATCCAATCCGACTTATCGGTCTTCTGCCCTGGAAAGCTCGATAAAACCGTGCAAGCCCCGTTTGGATTTAACAGACAGCCACTCTTTAAGCAGCAGAATCTCTTCAGTTTCCTCCAGCTCTTCTATGCTTTTTTTCTTTTTTAGCAGCCGAAATGCCGTTTCCAGCACTTTATAACGGTCACCGGTAATGCCAGCGCGTCGTAATCCTATGGTATTAAGACGATAATGCCGGGCGGGGCGGCCGCCAATCAGCATAAAAGGTATCACATCCATATTAAGACCGGTGGTACCCTGTACGATCGCGTAGGCACCGATTCGGCAAAACTGATGCGCCACCACCGAGCCCCCCATAAATACTTTATGACCTACCTCGACGTGGCCTCCAATCGCGACATTATTGGCAAATATGGTGTTGTCCCCAATGACACAATCGTGTGCGACATGACTGTTATTCATAAAATAGCAGCCTGAACCTATCCGCGTTTCACCGTTCTCTTTAGTGGCTCGGTGCGCGGTAAACCCCTCTCTGAATACATTATTATCGCCAATAGCCAGCCAGGTAACGGTTTCCGGCTTAAAACCAAGATCCTGAGGCAAGTCTCCCAACACGGAGTGAGGATGCAAAACATTTCCTGAACCCATTGTGACATAGCGCTGCACAACGGCGTGCGCGCCTATTTGACAGCCGTGACCGATTTGAACATCATCTTCAATCACTGCGAAAGGCCCCACTTTGACATCGTCAGCCAAATGGGCTTTATCGGCTATATACGCAGTTGGATGAATCAATTTTGCCATTCGCATTATCCTCTGGGGTGAAATTTTTCATGTAAATCTTTTAAACGTTCACGGGCAATATGGGTGTATATCTGTGTCGTCGATAAGTCCGAATGCCCCAACAGCAACTGCACGACGCGCAAATCAGCGCCGTGATTCAACAAATGCGTAGCAAAGGCATGACGCAGCGTGTGAGGCGATAAATCCTTAGTGATTCCGGCCTGCTTTGAGTGGCGTTTGATAATATGCCAAAAAGCCTGTCGTGTCATGCCTTCAGCGCGTTGCGTCACAAAAAGGAACTCACAACGACGTTCCTTCAGCAACTGCGGCCGGGTCCTTTCAAAATACTCTTGCAACCAGGTCATGGCTTCTTCGCCCACCGGCACCAATCTCTCCTTATTGCCTTTACCAGTAATGCGCACCACACCTTGCCTGAAACTGACTTGTTCCAATCTTAACCCGACCAGCTCCGATACCCTCAACCCTGTCGCATAAAGCATTTCCAACATGGTTCTGTCCCTGTGCCCAAGCACATGGACTGTCTCCGGCGCATTAAGAAGACTCTCAACATCTTGCTCCGAAAGTGATATCGGCAATTTTCTGCCGATATAGGGTAAATCGATAAGCGAGGTTGGGTCGATAACAATCTGATTTTCTCTTAGCAGGTAACCATAGAACTTTCTCAGACTGGACAGGATGCGCGCCGTAGAGCGGTTACCAATACCTTGCTTATAGCGGTAGGCTAAAAAAGCTGAAATATCATCAGACATAACCTCTATCAAAGATTTTTCTTTTAACCATTTGGAAAAAATCTTTAAATCGCTGCCATAGGCAGACAAGGTATTTTCACTCACGCCTTGCTCAGCCCACAGCATGTCAAGAAACGTGTCGATTAAATCAAGAGACATATTTAAACATGGCTTCGGCCGCTAATAGCTTTCTCTTGATTGCCACTAAATCGCCTTGAGTTTCTCCGCTATATCCGCCCAAACCGTGAGCCGCAACGATACGATGACACGGAATAATTAAAGGATAGGGATTTTTTTTGCAGGCGTTACCAATAGCTCTGGCCCCTGAACCGATTTGCAACGCCAAGGCTTTATAGGTCATTGTGTATCCAAAGGGAATTTTGAGCAATTCCTGCCAAACTTTAAATTGATAGGACGTTCCTTGCTTGAGTAATTTGAGGCTTGTTGTTTTATCCGCTTGCTGCCAGCACGCCAGCCAATCAGATGTCATCGTTGCATCAGTCTGCTGCTTAGTCACCGGATCGGCGCTTAGCACCCAGTCAGCAGAAACTATCACATCGCCCCGCCGGTCAATTTTCATATCAGCAAAAGGGAGATTTATTATCTGGGAGTCCTGTAGACCTTCTGCCGTATCAACCCATTCAACACTAAACGTCATGACAGTTAAGAGTAAGTTAGGAATTAATGCTTTGCCGCCAACAAAAAAGGCAGCCTAGGCTGCCTTTTTTCGGTGTTTCGATGCCGAATCAAATTTTTTCTTTGATTCTAGCCGCTTTACCCGTCAAGTCACGCAAATAGTACAACTTAGCACGGCGGACAGCACCGCGTCTTTTAACCTGCACTTCGCTGATCAAATGACTGTGGGTTTGAAAAACCCGTTCAACACCTTCACCGTGTGATATTTTTCTGACAGTAAACGATGAATTAAGACCGCGATTGCGTTTAGCAATTACGATTCCTTCGAAAGCCTGTATTCTTTCCCGTTCGCCTTCTTTTACTTTAACTTGTACAACAACGGTATCACCAGCGCCGAACACGGGTATGTCCTTTCTCAGCTGTTCCGCTTCCAAAACATCTATAATATTACTCATTACCACACCTTAAATTATTCAATTCCACAATAAATTCTTCCAGCAGTTTGCGCTGCATTTCATCTAATGGCTTGTTTTTCAACAAATCCGGACGTTTAAGCCAGGTTCGCCCCAATGCCTGCTTGGTTCGCCACCGCTCGATATCCGCATGATTGCCACTCAATAAAACCGCCGGTACGCTATCCTCATCAATTTTCTCAGGTCGCGTGTAATGAGGAAAATCAAGCAACCCGTCCATGTGCGAGTCTTGCTTTGCAGACTCTTCATCCCCCAACACACCCGGCAACAAACGTGTAATACCATCCACCACAATCAGCGCAGCCAGTTCGCCGCCACTGATCACATAATCGCCTAAAGACCATTCTTCGTCACAAACGTGTTGAACAAAGCGTTCATCAATCCCTTCGTAGCGACCGGCAATCAGGATCAATTGCTCCAATTCCACCGCTTGCGTTAACAAACTCTGACTGATCGGCCGTCCCTGCGGACTTAAGTAGACCACTTTTGGTTTTTTATTTTTCTGTTCAGCTTTTATAGCGTTGACCGTATCGAACAAAGGCTGGTATTTCATAACCATCCCCGGTCCACCGCCATAAGGCCTATCGTCTACTGTCCGATACTTGTCTACAGTAAAATCTCTTGGATTCCAGGCTTTTAAACTTACCAGTCCGCTCTGAATAGCTTTGCCAGTCACACCATAACCTGAAGCGCCGATAACCATCTCGGGGAACAACGTTATGATGTCAAATCGCATGTCTAAAGCTAAAACTCCGGATCCCAATTCACTATAATCTGACCGTCTTCAAAATTGACTTTGATGACATAATCATTGATGACAAACGGGATTAACCGTTCTCTGTCTCCGATAACAACCAACACATCGTTTGCCCCGGTTTCCAGTAAATGATCAACCAAACCTAAATCTAAACCTTCAGTAGTGAGCACTTTCAAACCAACAAGATCGGTCCAGTAATACTCATTTTCATCCGGCTCAGGCAGTTGACTACGATCAACAGAGATTTTCGAACCCAAAAGCGCTTCAGCATCTTCTCTGGTATTGACGCCTTTGATATGAGCGACAACTGTTTTTCCTTGCCTTTGCCCTTCTACAAACTCTACGGATCTACTGTCACCACCCTTCGTTAAAACCAAAGGAGAATAGGTTAGAATATTTTCACGCGGATTCGTAAACGAGAATATCTTTACCCAGCCTTTTAAACCAAAAACGCCGGATATTTCACCGACATCGATTGAATAAGACTTAGACAAATTTTAAGCTGCTGCTTTTTTTGCGTTTTTTATCAAGCTGGCAACGCGCTCAGAAGGCTGTGCGCCTCTTGCTTGCCAAAATGCAATACGCTCAACATCCAACTGTAATTTTTGCTCATTACCGCGAGCGATAGGATTAAAAAAGCCTACACGTTCGATGTAGCGTCCATCACGGCTACTTCTACTGTCTGTCACTACAACTTGATAGAAAGGGCGATTTTTAGCGCCACCTCTTGAAAGACGAATGGTTACCATCTAGTTTCCTCGAAACATTATTCAAAAAATTAATCGCACTATTTTACGCATTTTTAGAAATATGTGAAGGGCTAAATTTCTAAACAGGCTTTTGGTACGGAATATTACTCTATCTTGCTCAAACGCTCACTCATTGCGAACGCATGATGTATCACCTACATTTTCATGCCGCGCATATTGGATTTCAATCCACGAACCATATTGGCCATATTGCCCTTTTTGAATCGTTTCATCATTTTTTCCATCATTTTATGCTGCTTGAGAATACGATTGACGTCCTGCAATTCTTGCCCGCATCCGTCTGCAATTCGCTTTTTGCGGTTACCCTTGATTAAATCAGGGTAGCGCCGCTCTTTCATCGTCATTGAATTAATAACGGCGACTTGCCTTGCTATGTCTTTATCCTTAACTTTTTCTTTCATTTCTTTCGGAATATCGCTCATTCCCGGCAATTTTTCCAGCATGGATCCTACGCCACCCATTTTTTGCATTTGCACTAACTGCTCGCGCAAATCTTCCAGATCAAAACTTTTACCTTTTTGCAGTTTTTTGGCGAGTTTTTCGGCATTGGCTTTATCAACCTTTTGCTCAATTTCTTCGATCAAGCCCAGGATGTCGCCCATCCCCAATATGCGCGAAGCCAAGCGATCAGGGTAAAAAGGCTCGAGCGCATCGGTTTTCTCACCCACCCCGATAAACTTGATGGGTTTACCTGTGATATGCCGGATTGATAATGCAGCACCGCCTCTGGCATCACCATCAGCCTTGGTCAAAATCACACCGGTAAGCGGCAGAGCGTCATTAAACGCTTTGGCCGTATTTGCAGCATCCTGGCCGGTCATGCTGTCGACAACAAACAAGGTTTCGATAGGATTTATAGCCGCATGCAAAGCCTTAATTTCAGCCATCATTTCGTCATCGACGTGAAGACGACCTGCGGTATCGACTATGACCACATCCAGAAATTTCTTCTTGGCCGCCTCAATTGCATTGCGGGCAATATCTACCGGATTTTGAGAAATATCGCTCTCAAAAAACGTCAAATCCAGATCATTAGCCAATGTTTCCAATTGCTTGATCGCCGCTGGACGGTAAACGTCAGCACTGACAACCCCGACTTTTTTCTTTTTGTTCAACTGCAGCCAGCGGCCTAACTTGGCAACCGTTGTCGTCTTACCGGCCCCCTGTAATCCTGCCATCAGTATGATAGCGGGAGGGTTCATTTTCAGATTAAGCTCTTCATTAGCCTCACCCATCACCTTGACGAGTTCCGCTTGAACTAGCTTAATCAAAGCCTGGCCTGGCGTTAAACTAGTTTGAACCTGCTGGCCTAGAGCGCCCTCTTTAACGCGTTCGATAAAATCGGTTACTACCGGCAAAGCAACATCGGCCTCTAAAAGCGCCATGCGAACTTCGCGCAACGTCTCTTTTATATTGCTCTCAGTCAGCTTTCCCTGACCTTTAACTTTTTTTAGCGTACTACTTAATCGATCGGTTAAATTATCAAACATGGCTGCGTCTACACCTTCAGAAATGAGTCATATGCCTATACGTAAATGCGCTAGGACTATTCAGCTCGATATATTAACATAACGTAACGAATACGCCTTTTGATTTGTTTAATGATTGCAAGACCGGGGTAATTAAGCAAAATCAGTGACCGCAAAAATCCTGTAGTACAAACTGATTGGGTTAAGACATAAAATGAGCTCTGTCTGAATTAGGACCTGAGTTTTAAAGTCGAGTAATGCCGTCATTTCGGCTGGGATTGCCGAAATCCAGGCAACATGAATAGCTAGGCTTATCCTCCATGGCACTGGATGCCCGTTTCCAGACGGGCATGACGGGCTTATGGATTTAGCTGAAACAGCTTGCTAATCAGGATTTACATTATGCTTATTCATTGGCTTTACTGAACAACTACATTGACAACCTGACACAAACCACACTTATGGCCGCCCTATTAACCGGTATTTTATCCATCCTAGGTTATCTATCCGCCACATTTCTTTTATTAAAAGACTTGTTTAAAGCTAAAACACGGCGTCCCTTTTTAATTATTGCCTGGATAGCTGTTTCACTCCATGCCATCAACATCGCTTTAGTCACAGATAAACATCAAGGCTTTAATTTCAGCTTCTTCAGCACGGCCTCATTAATTTCACTTTCAATTGCCATACTTCTGCTGATTGCGGTATTGGACAAACCCGTGGAAAAACTGGGTATTGTTATATTCCCACTGGCATCCTTGATGCTTGGACTTGAAATAGCGATGCCCGAGGCATCATTCACGACTGTGTCCTACAGCTGGCAAATGTCAACGCACATACTAACATCCATCATGGCGTTCAGCCTGCTCAACATTGCCGCGCTTCAGGCTGCGCTGTTGGCTATTCAAGATCAACAGTTACGCAGTCACCATCCCAGAAAACTGATAAGGTCATTACCGCCATTGCAAGCAATGGAGTCATTACTTTTTCAAATGATTGGTTACGGACTGTTGTTTTTATCCGCGTCGCTTCTGACCGGATTTATTTTTATTGAAGATTTGTTTGCTCAGCACTTAGTCCATAAAACCGTTCTCTCTATCCTTGCCTGGATCATTTTTTCGTGCCTTTTGATTGGACGTTCACGTTATGGTTGGCGGGGCAACACTGCTATCCAATGGACTTTGATAGGATTTATTCTGCTGCTGCTAGCTTATTTCGGCAGCAAACTGGTATTGGAACTGATACTCAAAAAACACTAAGGCTCGCCTTGCCCATACGCTTTAGCCGCGGCGCGCCCTTTTTTCATTTGTGTCATTTGATCATTGAGGGAATGCATCTGATCCTCGCTCAAAGCTATCACTTGATCCAACAGTGAATTAATTTTGATAATCAGCGACTGATCATTTTGAGTCAGAACCGCCCCCTGATTGAAGAACGATTGAATCGTTTCACGCTGTAACGCTTCGAGTTGGTTTAACTGTTCCCATTCCTGCTGCAGAGCAAGCATCAGCATTTGCTCCGTCAAATCAAGCGCCTGCTCTAAGGTAGCTGCATTCATGTCAACCCAACAGGAAATAAAAAGCTAAACACTAATGGCATCCCAAGCAGATTTTACATCCCTGAGCAAGCTACTCACTTCATCCAGAATCTCTTCGTCATTTTTGATATTTGCCTCAAGCAAACGGCGCTCCATATATTCATAGAGATTATCCAGATTGACCGCAATATCGCCCTGACTCAGATCCAAACTCGAACGCAATCCGCCCAGTATAGCTATGGCACGGCTGATATTTTCACCTTTGGTCGCAATCTCATTGCGTTGAATGGCCCCTTTGGCAACGGCAATCTTCTGCAATCCACCCTCATAAAGCATTTGAATTAACCGGTGCGGACTGGCTCCATCAATTTCAGAAGCCATTCCGGACTTATAACTATTAACTGCGTATTTTCTGGAACCCATATTCATGTCGATCTTCCTTCAAGTAACTTTTCGATGCCTTAATTATCGGCAGCCCCATCATTTCTTGAATAGTCCAAATAAAAAAAGCCGAAATAAATCGGCTTTTTTTGGAGAGTATAAGACCGCTTAACCTTGAAGTAAACTCATAACATTTTGGGTTTGCGCATTGGCCTGACTTAACATCGCTGTACCGGCTTGTTGCAAGATCTGATTTCGCGTCATTTCGGTCGTTTCTTTGGCAAAGTCGGCATCACGTATTCGAGAATTCGCTGCAGCGAGGTTTTCAGATACGTTATCAAGATTCCGGATGGTCATTTCGAACCGATTCTGTGCTGCACCTAACACCGCTCTTAAACTGTCAACCTGATTAATCGCACTGTCCACCGATTTCATCAAACGATTTGCTCCTTCAACTGTAGTAACATCAGCGTTGGCTATTGTTCCAACGGCCTGAACGTTTTGCTGGATTCCTCGCCCAGCCGATACCGTTGAACCCGAACTCAAACCTGCAGCAGCTAGTGTTGTTTGAGATGAACCACTCGCAGTTATTGTATCAGTTGCGGAGATTGTTACCTGACCAGCCACACGCAAACTCAATGGACCAGTAAAGTCATTAGTATCACTATTACCTGCACCATTTACTGCTCCACCTCCACCATTGAAAATTAAATTTGCAGCCTCGGTTGTACCTGTTTCAATAATTATATCCCGTCCATCTTCAGCCACTAGATTAAGACGGCCATCCTTATCGATATTGGCAACCACCCCAGTAGCGCCTGTTTTGGCATTGATTGCGTTAACAAGCGATCCATCAGAATCTTTTGTTTTTATATCAACGGGGCCAACGCTAACACCGTTAATTTTCAAACCATCATGATCAATTCTACCCACGCCAACGTAAGAGTATTCCAAGGCAGGCATGGCAGCCCCTGATACATCAACATCACCTAACGCTGCCTCACCAATAGAAAACTCAGTACGTGCAGAAGCATAGACGCCTTCAAGTACTAGCTTACCAGTGCTGTCTACCTGCCCTATCTCTCTTATCGAATTGATCCGGGCAGCTATATCTTTAGCTACTCCTGCACCGTAATTTATATTATTGCTATCGACCAGGTCACCACTAGCAAATTGGTTGATATTACCACCATAGCGAATCTCAGCAATATCAACATCCAGCGCCCCCCCCCTAACACTCAGCGTGACATCTCCTTCTTTTACTGCTATGCCCGATGTTCCGGTATCTGCTGTAGAACCTACCCCAATATTACCGGCAGAATCACCACTTAGAGCTACCCGCGTCCCAACTGTCTGAACCGCACCCGGCTGTTGACCTAAAGCACTGGCTCTCATATCGCCCATATTTACAGCCAATTGTTGACCGGCATTTGCTCCAATCTGAAAATTGAAGACTTTATTACTTCCGTCCAGTAGGCTTTTACCGTTGAACTGAGTGGTAGTACCAATACGGTTTATTTCACTAACAATTTGATCAATCTCTAACTGAATGGATTGACGGTCGCTGGCTGAGTTGGTGTCATTGGCAGACTGCACCGCTAATGTACGCATCCGCTGCAGGCCGTTTGATACTTCATCTAATGCTCCTTCAGCGGTTTGCGCCAAAGAAATTCCGTCATTCGCATTTCGAGAAGCCTGGTTTAAGCCATTGATTTGGGCTATAAAGCGATCCGAAATCGCAAGACCGGCAGCATCATCCTTGGCACTGTTAATACGCAAACCGGAAGACAACCGTTGCATACTGGTCTGCAAAGCCGATTGCGACTTGTTCAAATTCCGTTGCGCTGTCAACGCAGGTATATTGGTATTGATAATTTGTGGCATAGTATTTCTCCCATTTGCATTCGCAATGTCAAATAACTTTCGCTATTTAATTTGTAATTTCATCCCAACACCGCGAATGCGGCTTAGAATTGAGTCACATAGACATATACATTAGCCATGCCAAATTATATTTAATTATTTAATTCAATTAGATACAGACTTTTTTAAATCAAACACAGAAAATCAAACATATTCCAGTCAATTTTTTGACCTGCTGTATTAAATCCTTTTCTCTAATTCTACATAGTCAGATTCAAGAAATCGCCGTCAAGCCGCAGGGATGCGGACGTCCAGCCCCATGGATGATGTACTTTGATCCACATCCTTGGGACCTGGATTCGCTTACGCGGTCTACCGGCTCCACCAATCCCTGTCGGAATGACGAAGAAGAGCAAAGTGAAGGGGTTACTTCATATAGCGCATACAAGGGGGCTACGGCTATCGCCCAAAGCCGGCTAAGTAGAAGATCAAGATCGAAATGCGGAAATGAAATAGAACAGCAATTATTTGCCTAGACAGCGGCAAATAATTACCGCTTTGCGAGAATGCTATTAAAAACAAGCGAAAAAACAAGATTGTTTTCGCGTTAGCATTTGAAAGGACATCGACGCCGTCATCCCGGCAGGGATTACCTGGATCCAGAACACAGGGACGTGCTAAAGCCTTTGCCATTCATGGCTTCTGGACCCCGGCAATCCGTGCCGGGGCGACACCAACTATTAGCGCGAACATAGACTTCAAGCGGTCATATTTAAATAACGCTTAAAACTTATGATTTAGAAATAGCTAAGTATCGATAGAGGGGAAAAACAAGCAACAAAACTAAGATCATACTCTGCGTAGGTTGCGGTTGGCGATAGCCAACCCAACATTTCAAGGCCATCGTGTTAAAATTCTTTAAGTGATATTGAGCTTTAAAATTGAGTCAAGTTTTCATGCGGCTAATTTAACCTCCTGAATAAGCCGATCGACAGCTTGACTTGCCTGGACGAGAACACGGGGCGCTTGCCCGGATTCCAGCGGCTGTTCGATGGCAAGCGCGACACTGAAAAACCGCGCCTCGGCTCGGGTAAAAAATAGGCTGATCCGTGTGCCCTCTTGAGTGATGCAGTAGCGATTGGAATGCGGTTGCCGTTCGATTAATCCATGTAAGCGCAGACGTCTGAGATCGTAGGTCATTCGACCTTGCGAGTAAGAACGCGGCTCTTGATTGAGCAGTTCCGCCACCTTGCAGCGAAGGTCTGCATTGCGAAAGCCTTCAGGCAACAGTTCGAACAAGCATAAAGCCTGCATCAAAGCCAGTACGCGGGGATCGCCAAAGGGAAGTGCGCTGGCCCTTTGCTTATCTTTGACGATAGGCCGAATCACCGCGTTGAATTTGTCTTTGCCGATCGAACAGTCATGACTGAGAGTTTGGACGTTGAGTAGACGACGGTTGGCTGAAAAGCCGATCTCCCGCAGGGCGGGCAGATTGCACAGCTTGCGTCCGATGGCAAAATCGTAGGTGTCATTAATGGTGGTTTCGGTGCGCAGCGCCCGGCCTTCTTTGTGGTACTGCTTGATCTTGGTATGCTTGTATTGCGCATACAGCGATGGCACGACACCTTCGGTCAGTACCCGCGTCCGAAAACTACCGGGCGTCCTTTTGGTCACGCGCCGATTGAAGATCAATTGTACCTGATCGGGCCGGCCAATATCCAGGTTCTCGCGAATTACTTCTTCAAAGAATTGACGTCCCGTGCGGGGAAAGTCGAGTACTTGTGTCAGTGAAAATTCGGCCTGAAGAATGGACAATTCATAGCGATAACCCGCCGCACGATCTTCGGGTCGGTAAGGATGGGGTAAGCGGGCGAGCCATTTGCGGAACACCGCGTCGATTTTTTCGCTCTCGAGCGCATCACAGAGTTCTTGTAAGCGCGCGGGGTTCTCGCAGGACAGCACACCATTATCCAAGGCTTCGAAGGCAATCCCTTCTTGGGTTAATTGGCGCTTGACCCATTCATGACCGTTGATGCAGACCTTAACGGCATAAGGAAAGTAAGCACAAAATTTGATGAACAGAGGTCCGAAGTCTTCGTCCAGCAAGTAGACGTAGTAATGGTTCGGTAATGCCGTGCCCCGGCTGATCCAGGGATAGGATTTTCCGGTTTCGGCGTTACGCTTATGAATCGTCCGGAACACAGCGGCTTTTTCCTGGGCCTTGCCAATATACAGCACCCCTTCGGTAAAAGAGGCGCGCGCCAGGTATTCTTGGGTCAACTCGTCCTTGCGTTGTTTTTTATCAAAGGCGACCAGATCAACGTGTTGCTCCTTGGCAAACACCTCTATGGCATGGACAAACGCCTTGGACAACGGCGAGATCACCGCCGTCGAGGCAATGGGGAAGCCCAAATGTTGATGCACAAAGTGAACGAAACCGCCTTCCGTCTGAAGCCCCGGCACATAGCCATTAAGATACATTCGATCAATGCCTTCGACTTCCAGCAGCACATGATTTTTGATTATTTCGGCCACATTTTGAGATACCATAGCAGCGGACTCCGTTGGCTTTTTTGATGTTAACCTTCATAGGTCTGATCGCTCGGCGATCGAATACCGGGCATCGCAACTTTAGCATACCCTGTACGCCAACGGAGCCCCCCATGACTCGTCGGTCTGAAGCGGAGCCTCGCTAGTTGTTGGGTTGCGAAAAACATGCAACCCAACCTACGCCAAATTATGTTTCTGAATTATTTGTTACTGGTAAACGGCAGAGTTGCCAACTGGCCTGTCAAAAAATCGCCAGTTGAACGCATTTTACCTACCATTAGATCCATAGCCAAAAATTGGCTGCGCAAGCGCTCTTCAAGACTTTCCATTCGCTCATTAAGCTTAACTCTGCTTTCGCCGATTGACTCAATGCGCTGGGTAAAATCGTTCATTTGACGCGTTAATACTCCATCACTGGATAAAAAACCGCCTATCAAAGTATTAAGCTGCTCGGCATACCCTTTGGTATAACCCACCGTGCCACGGTCTCCGGTCAGGCCGCCAGCCACATTAATCACTAAACCTTCTGCATCACCTGTTCCGGTTAATTGAGTACCTAATCCTTTTGCAGAAAATCCACCAATAGTGCCTGCGACATCCAAACCAGCTGCGCCTGATTTAATCGTCAAACCCAAAGTGTTGCTGGCAGGAGAAATTTGAGTCACCGCAATTGCAGACTCGCTGCCGAATCGACTGGACTTGATCGCCATATCTCCGCTAGCCGCATCAAAACTAACCGTCACAGATCGGCCTGCAGTTTGTAAAACCGAGTCTTTATTGATTTGAGTTTGCATCTCCTGAGCCAGCGCTGCACCGCTCAGATTTGAACTTGTGCTGAGCGTGATTAACCCTGACTCAGTACCATCCACTTTCAACTTAAAGGTATTATTGGTGTTATCAATATTAAAAGTGCCATTACCAATCGTGCTGACGTAGGAACTTTGTGTAGCTAGCTGAGTGATATTAACCGCATACGACCCGACTTTAGTATCGCTGCCCGCCTTGCTATAGCTGACAAGACTATCACTGCTGCGCCCCGTCGTTGCAAACAATGCCGCAAAATCATCGATATTGTTATTTAGTGCTTGATCGGCA
>ADZX01000340.1_pt1 | contig 14441 bp, 14 predicted proteins | sample 349688 | NCBI WGS metagenome assembly ADZX01 (sample SAMN00713648, study PRJNA49615) | sediment metagenome | isolation source: Carrizo shallow lake | place: Spain: near Madrid | collected 2007-02-15 | depth 25 m m | reverse complement strand
CTTGCTGAGCACCATCCTTCATGGTTTCGGTGTGGCAGGTGTACCGTCCGCCCTGGTCACCTTGCTCTCAGGATCATTTCTTTTCGGAAGTGTCTTTGTGGTGACCGAACCTGTCTCAGGCGCGAAGACGGGGTACGGCCAGTGGCTATATGGTTTCATGGTAGGAGGCCTCACCGTGGTTCTGAGGGGGTTTTCTAATTTCCCTGAGGGAGTCATGTTCTCCATTCTGATCATGAACGCCTTTGTCCCTCTCATCGACCGGGCGGTCAGGGGAGCGCAAGCGACGAAACGGGCGGTGCCATGAGGAAACGGCTCTATTCCGTTGTTTTTATGTTTGTGCTCACTTTTTTATTCACTGCTGCAGTGAGCACGGTGAAAGTTTACAACGAAGAAAGAATCGAGAACAACCAGCAGGTCAAATTGCAGAAGATCATCCTTCAGGTCCTTGGCATCCCTGTGGGGGGAAAAGCTTCGAATCGGGAGGTGATCCGGATTTTCGAAAAACGAGTAAAAACGATTGAAGTGAAGAAGCAGACTCTCTATGTGGGGTACTCTGAAGAGGGGCGGAGCATTACGGGATACGCTTTTCCTGTGAGCGGATCCGGCTTCTGGGGGCCTGTTTACGGTATGGTGAGCGTGGATCCCCAGGCCGCTACGCTGCTAGGGATTGCTTTTTTCAAACACTCCGAGACGCCGGGGCTCGGGGCAAGGATCACGGAGCCCTGGTTTACGAAGCAGTTTAAAGGGCTGCCGCTCCTCCCTGTTGAGGGGGACAAGAAAATCTTTTACCTGAAGCCGGCGGGCCCGGGCAAGGACCCCAATGAGCTGGATGCGATCACAGGAGCGACCGGAACGAGTCGCGCTGTAGAAACTTTTGTGAACCGGGATTTGGATCGTTTTCTTAGGGAAACGTGGAAACACACAAGGTTTTAGCTTTTTGAAATGGGAAGGCTGGCGGCCCCGCGCGGCTACTTTGTTTCCCCGATCAATCTTGATGCGTTCGCAAAAAGCCCCGTTCACCCTTCGATACCTCAGGGCGAACGGTTCGTGGCAGCCGTAAGTGCCTGGTTTTCCGTTCGTGGTGATGTATAGAACCATGAACGGAATCGCGCCAGCGGACTTTTTGCGAAGCCATCAATCTTCGCTTTCTGTTTTGAGAGGGACTCTCATGGCCTTTGCTTGTGACCATTTCAAAAAGCTAAAACTTTACCGGATTATTGAGAGAGGATAGGGGATGCCCAAGCCTTTGACGAGCAGTCAAATCTTTTTGCAGGGACTGTGGAATGACAATCCCGTGTTAAGGCAGATTCTTGGAATTTGCTCTACCCTCGCCGTGACCAATGTGATCGTAAACACCCTGGTCATGAACGCCGGCCTGATCTTCACGGTGTGCATGTCCTCTCTGACCGTCTCTATCCTGAGGAACTATACGCCCATGAAGATCCGAATGATGGCCCAGACGCTCATCATCGCCTCCTACGTCATCATCGTGGATCTCGCCATCGCCGCCTATCTTCCGGACATCAGCGAGGCCCTTGGCCCTTACGTGGGATTGATCATCACCAACTGCATCGTCATGGGACGGTGCGAGGCTTTTGCCATGAAGAATAGACCCTGGCCTTCATTCCTGGACGGGCTGGCGATGAGCCTCGGGTATGCAGCGGTACTTCTTGCGATTGCGGTGATTCGTGAACCCCTCGGGTTCGGAACGCTTCTCGGGTACAGGATCATGCCGCAGGGCTTTACGCCCTGGACCATCATGATCATGGCGCCGGGCGCTTTTTTCACCTTAGGGCTCTTCGTGTGGTTCCTGAGGGCGAAGTACCCTCAGACGGCTGAAGAGAAGAAGTAGGGGAAGTGAGATGGTTCAGGTCGATCCGGGGACACTCTTTTTTGCTGCGATTTTTACAAACAATATCCTCCTGACCAATTTCCTAGGGTTGTGTCCGTTTCTGGCTATCTCAAGGGAAATCCGATCCGCCCTGGGATTAGGCGTCGCCGTCGTCTTCGTGATGACCTGCACCGCCGTCCTCAACTATTTGGTTTACTATTATGTGCTGCTGCCTCTGAACCTGGATCATTTTCGCTACATCGTTTTTATCATTATCATTGCCGCCTTTGTCCAGCTCGTAGAAATGACGGTAGAGCGCTACTTCCCGGCGCTTTACTACATCCTTGGTATTTTTCTTCCCCTGATCACTGTGAACTGCGCCATTCTCGGCGCATCGCTCTTCTTGATCATTCGCGAATATTCCCTACTGCAATCCATGGCTTACGGCGCGGGGAGTGGAATCGGCTGGATGTTAGCGATTACGGCGGTTGGAGCCATCCGGGAAAAAGTTCAAAAGAGCGCCAAACTCCCGAAAGGGTTGGAGGGACCCGCGCTCACCCTGATCATCACAGGGATTATGGCCCTGGCCTTTACGGTTTTCAGCGGGATGATTCAGATACAGTGACAAGTGACGAGTGACGAGTGACAAGAAAAGAAGCGTATCAGATATTACTCCTAACTCGTCACTGAATTGACAACGGACAACCGACAATCCCATGCTCACGCTTCTCATTAGCCTCCTCATCATGAGCGGCATCGCGGCGCTGCTGGCCCTGTTCCTGGAGATCGCCGACTCTTATCTGGCCGACTACGGAGATAAAGAGATCCTCGTCAACGACCAGAAAAAACTGGTGGTTGAAGGGGGGAGGCCTTTGCTTTCCACCCTCATGGGGCAGGGGATTTTTATCCCCTCTGCCTGCGGAGGCAAAGGCACCTGCTCTTACTGTAAAGTAAAGGTTTTGGAGGGGGGAGGCCCGGTGCTCCCCACAGAGACGCCTTATCTGTCTCCGGAGGAACGGAACACCCATGTCAGGCTTTCATGCCAGGTCAAAGTCAAGGACAACCTGAAGATCGAGATTCCTGAGGAGCTGTTCCTGGTCAAGGAATACAGTGTCAGGGTGGACAACATCCGTGACCTAACCCCGGAGATCAAGAGCATTGGCCTCAGCATTCTATCGCCGCAAGAGGGAATCGCTTTCAAGGCTGGCCAGTATGTCCAGTTCGAGGTTCCAAGATACACGCTCACCAGCGGCCCTGAGTACCGCGCCTATTCCATCTCTTCGGACCCCGGAGAATCCCATTCCCTGGAACTCGTCATCACCAAAGTTCCACAAGGAGCCGTGACCACCTACGTGCATGATTACCTGAAGGAGGGAGAGGAGCTGAAGCTCACTGGGCCTTACGGGAAATTCTATCTCAGGAATGCGGACCGGGACATCCTCTTTGTTGCGACAGGCTCAGGCATGGCTCCAATCAAATCCATGCTTCACCAGGTTGAGCATCGGCAAATCGGCAAAACCATCACGTTCTTCTTCGGTGCAAGGACGAAAAAAGACCTCTATTACCAGGCGGAACTCGAAGCCTTCGTGAAGACGATCCCCAACTTCAGCTACGTGCCCACGCTATCGCGTCCCACTGAGGAAGACCAATGGGAGGGTGAAAAGGGCAGGGTGACCCACCTCATCGACAAATACGTTTCTGAAGGGACGAACATCGATGTCTACATCTGCGGATCACCGGCCATGGTGGACTCGAGTGTGGAGACTCTGAAAAGGAAGGGGATCCCGGAAGACCGCATCTTCTTCGACAAGTTCGAATAGCCCCTTGGGCTCTTTCGGCACCCTCTTTGTCTATTGACAATCCACGGGCGCTATTTAAATTTTCTTGTAATATCGATGGAATCCTGAACAAAAGCAAAGACCGATCACAACATGTAAAAAAGTATCTTTTTCCGTGGTTTTCTCTTTTCGGGCTTTCGTGGTTAAAGGGTTTTTCTCTCAGAGCAAGATCTCCAGCTTGCGAGGATGACATGGCCAACCAAGTCGTTTACTCATCCAACCCCGAGGATTTTTATTACATGGACGTGAATGTGCCTTGCCAGGCCGCATGTCCTGCGGCGACGAATATCCCCGCCTATATCCGAGCCCTTTTTGAAGGCCGATACGATGGCTCTTACGCCATCAACCACATGGCCAACATCCTGCCAGGGGTTCTCGGCCGGATCTGTTCCCGTCCCTGCGAAGACAAGTGCCGCCATGGAGAGCCGGAACTGGGCCGACCGGTGAACATCTGTCACATCAAAAGAGCGGCGGCAGACCTGAGAAGAAAAGGTCCGCCTCCGGAGCCAGGCCCTCTGGCGCCGCTCGGCAAGAAGGTGGCTGTCGTGGGAGCCGGTCCCGCAGGGCTTGCGGCTGCCCATGACTTGTGCACGCTGGGCGTTGCGGTGACGCTCTATGAGGCTTTTGAGAGAGCGGGCGGCATGCTCCGGTATGGAATCCCCGAGTTCCGGCTGCCCAGAGAGGTCCTGGATGAAGAGATCGGTTACATCGCGGCTGCAGGGGCGGCTTTCAAGACCGGGGTGAGAGTCGGAATAGAGGTACCCCTAGAGGATCGTTCGGGTAATGCAAATGATGGTGCCGCCACAGGAACTTCAGATGTGGCGGGTAAATATGGGAAGGCGAGAAGTTTTAACGGTAGTAGCGACTACATTTTGGTGGGCGATGTAGAACTATCCAATACAGATAAAATAAGTTTTGGAGCGTGGATAAAACCTTTTGATATAACCACTTCGGGTGTGATTGTCGGTAAGAATGGTTACGATTCTTCAACGGGAGGTTACACCCTTCAGGTAAACATGACAGGTAGCAATGGTTCGATAACTTTTGATGCCGATGATACAACCCTCAGTGGTATTACTGTAGCCAGTAGACTTACTGCGAATGTTTGGACTCATTTGTTTGTAGTATATGATGGAACTAATGTAACTTTATACCAGGATGGCGTTTTGGTTAACAGTACCGGACGGTCCGGTAATCTTCCTAATCACACAAGAACTCTCCAAATAGGGGCTCAGGATGCCGCTTCCTACAGGAGATTTTTTAACGGCATAATTGACGATGTTCGCATTTACAACTACGCCAGAACTGCCAAACAAATTATCCAAGACATGAATGCAGGGCATCCTTCAGTAGGAAGTCCTGTGGGGTCTGCTGTTGTCCACCACAAATTTGATGAGGGTGCTGATAATACTTGTTCTGGAGGAACTAATGATGTGTGTAATAGCGGTTCTTCTGGTACTACTTTTGACGGCACTTCAACTGCCACAAGAACTAATTTAGGCAAGTTTAACAAAGCGCTTGATTTTGACGGTAGCGATGATGTGGTGACTATTACTAACGCTTCTGGCATTGACTTAAACGAAGGTTTAGTCTCAGGGTTTACGATTTCGACTTGGGTTAATGCCGACTCCGATGGTGAGGCCGACACTGGGCAAATATTTTATAAAGGGGCAAGTACATATCTTGGAGTAAGCGGGCAATCAGGAAGCAATTTAAACATTGATGCGTCGCTTGACCTTGCAGCTGCCGACGCGACCAAATCTTTAACGGCTCCGATAACCACCAGTGCTTGGAATCATGTGGCAATGGTATGGCAAGATGATGCCGACGATGAAATTACCCTGTATGTTAACGGAATTAATATGGGGTCAAGCACCAACGGTAACGGGGTGGCCGCGGCGGATACCGGCAACCTGTTGATTGGCGGTACCACGACTGCAAATTTTGACGGCAAAATTGATGAGTTTAAAGTTTATGCCTCGGTTCTTTCTGATGATGAAATAAAAGTTGAGTATAACCAAGGTAGGTCATCGGTGTTAGGATCAACTGGGACTGACGCCTCAAACCCTTCATTACCCTCAAATTCTTCTTCCAGCGCCTACTGCCCGCCCGGAAATGTAGAAGGCAACTGTGCAGCGGGCCAAAGCCCCGCTTCTGTATTAGAATGGAAACTAGATGATAATACTGGGACCACTTCGGTTAAAGATACTTCGGGTAATGCGAATACTGGCACACTCAATGGCACCATGACAGCCGTTGACTGGGTGCCTGCAAAAGTTAGCAGCGGTTTAGATTTAGATGGAAGTGACGATTCTATTTCCATAGCAACGGCAAATGATGCTTCTGTTGACTTTAATGGGAGTGAGGCTTTCTCCGGTGGGGCGTGGGTTTATATCACTGCCATGCCAGGCTCCAGCAACCAGGATGCCATAATAGCAAAATATGACCAAACCAGCACCCTTCGAGGTTATCGTCTTGTGGTAGAGAACGATGATGCAGATACAACTGGGAATTTTCAGGTAGAAATTTACGATGAAAGTGCGGATCAAGCAATTGTTGCTACTGGGGCTGACGACACTGTTAATACTTCAACTTGGTATTATGTGTTTTTTACCTTTAATGGAGGAACTGCGGGTGCCGTTGGAGATCTTATACTCTACACAAATGGTCTAATAACCGTTAAAAACCCTGCCAATACTTCATTTTTAGGACTTGAGGACATTGCTGCCGATTTTAGTGCTGGTGATTATGATGTTACCGATGTGATTGCAACTAACACTTCTTTTACCGGTGTGATTGACAACATTTTAGTTTATCCCTATGTTCGGACTCCGGCGCAGGTGGCCTGGGATTACAGTAGAGGAAAACCGCAGTGGCAGGTTAAAGCGGATCAAAGTTCTGGGTCCACTGCTTATGACTCGGGGCCAATGGCGACAAACGGCACTTTGCAGGGGAACGCCGCGTTTGATATTACGGCCGGTAACTGTAAATTCTCATACTGTATAGCTTTAGACGGAACTGATGACTATGTTTCAACAGGCAGTTTTTCGCCTTTGGCGGTTGCCGCCCAAACAACTACAAAGGCTTCGTGGGGGGGTTGGTACTACTTAACAACTTCTGCCGCCAGTAAAACCCTATTTGAAAAAGCCAGCGAACTGCGCATCACTACAGATGCTTCAAGCCAGCCAGTATGTGAAGTTTATGCCGCGTCATCTTGGCGGACTCCGGCAACACCTCCTTCGGCTTTGGCCACGAGTGCTTGGACTCACGTATTTTGTACCTATGATGGCGCAAACATTAAGACCTACGTTAATGGTGATTTACGTGATACGGAAGCCCAAACCAATACTATTACTGCAGCTTCAAGTGCGGCATATGTTGGTTCTTCTTCAGGTGGAACGGGAGATGTTTCGGGGAGAGTTGATGAACAATACATTTTTAACTACGATTTAACAGCCTATCAAGTGCATCAATTATTCAACAATTCTGCCGCTATGAGATATGGGGAGTAGCGATAAAATGGAAGCGTGTTGTTATTGAAATAGTCGGTTTATAAGGAGTTAACTTATTTTAATGGCAAAAGCAAAATGAATAAAAAAAGTAGGCTTTATATAAAAAAATTAAGATTTAACAACACCATAGTAATTATTGGGGGTGTTTTAATACTAATTTTTATTTCAATCGGATTTTTTACAGCAATCGATAAAAACGATACTTTTACCCATTCACCACAATTTAAACGCAACCTGTTTGGTAAGTGGGAATACTCAACAGTACCAAATAGTGTAGGGGTTTCAACCTATTTAAGTAAAACAGATACCCAAGCTCTTATTAACATAAAAAGATTAGATAGCCAAATACAATTTGCTATTCCTCTAAAAGAAAGTACTTTAAAAAAGCAAAATAATTCTGTTTCTTATACTATTCCACAAGATTCTATTGAAGTTAAATACACTCCTACTAATAATGGTGTTAAAGAGGACATTATTCTTCATAAAGTACCTCAAAAGACTCAATTTCCAATTAATGTTGAGTTTACAAATCTTACTGCGTATATAACGCCTTCAGGTATTCCTGTATTTTATGATAACAACGGTAACTATCAGTTTCATTTTGAAAAACCTTTTATGGAAGATTCTAGGGGTGAGGTAAGCTATAAGGTAAGGTATAAGTTTATTGATCCTGAAACCGGGGAAGAAATTAAAGGAGAGATAGAGGTAGAAAAAGACAAAGATGATACAAGTACAACAAAAAGGTTAACAAAGGAGCTGTTAGCATATACCGGGTTTAAAAGTATTGATAACACAGGAAACATGCTTTTGGTATTGGAAGCAGACGAGCAATGGATTAAAAATTCACAAAGAGTTTATCCAATTACTATTGATCCCACGGTGGTACATGACGAATCTAGTGAGTTTACCGGTGAAAAAGATAGAGTTTACGATACTGGATCCGGCTCCAGCCCAAGCTTAGAAAGCTACTACCAGGAACTGGCCGCTGATCACGGGCCCTTCGGGCACGGGGAAGGAATTGATTGCCAAGGCGATTCATTATGAGAGCCCCAGAAAGGATCGACCCTTTGTCTCCGTCAATTGCGGTGCCCTTGCAGAAACCCTGCTTGAAAGCGAGCTTTTCGGTCATGAAAAAGGGGCGTTCACCGGGGCTATTGCCATGAAAAAGGGCCGTTTTGAACTCGCGGACGGAGGCACCCTTTTCCTGGACGAAATAGGGGACATGTCTCCTCCTCTTCAAGTGAAGCTCCTCAGGGTCCTCCAGGAAATGGAGTTTGAACGCGTCGGCGGAACCAAGACGATCAAAGTCGATGTGAGGGTCCTGTCAGCCTCCAACCGAAATCTGAAGAAAGATGTGGCTGCAGGGACCTTCAGGGAAGATCTTTTCTACCGCCTCAACGTGATTCACCTCGAGGTGCCCCCGCTCCGCGAGCGCATGGAGGATGTCCACCTCCTCGTCAACCACTTCGTCGAGAAATACGGGAACGCCAAGAAAATCGAGTTGACCCCGCAGGCGTGGGAAGCGCTCTACACCTATTCTTGGCCGGGCAACGTGAGAGAACTGGAGAATGTGATCGAAAGAGCGGTGGTGTTGAACTCAGGGGGCCTGATAGATCCGAAAGATCTTCCTGCCGAGTTCACCAAATCAAAAGGAGATCTTGACGTGGATCGGTTTATTCCGCCGGATTCGCCTCTTCAGAGCACTCTGGAGGAAATCGAGGAAAAGCTTATTCGCAGGGCCCTCAGACTGAGCGGCAATATTCAGTCCCATGCTGCCGACCATCTCGGAATTACCAAGAGCTTAATTCAGCACAAGATGAAAAAGTACAACATCTCCGTTTAGAGGTTCAACAAGTTGTACTCAATATTTATTAGTAATATCAATAGATTATCTAAATAGAGCTGTTGGAGTCCCTGTTTTCGGTACAAAATTTTGTACCGGCTTAAGAGAAAAGCGGGAAATGGTGTTTTGGGGCTTATTACAATAGATTAGCAATAACAGCCAGTTAGCAACAAAACGCGGCTCCCTGGTAAGTTGGCAAGCATTTTGCATTGTTCATAGGGCAAGTTAGAGCGAAAAACTCTTTCCTCCTAAGAAAAAAACCAATCTGTGAAAAGCAGATGGTTTTTTTCTTTCAGTACCCCAGTCGCCTGAGCGCACGAGGATCCTTACTCCAGTTCTTGTCCACCCGAACAAGCAATTCCAGGAAAACGCGGCTCCCGAAAAAACCCTCCAAGTCTTCTCTCGAAGCCTGTCCGATCTGTTTGATCATCTTTCCTCCCTTGCCGATGAGGATCCCCTTTTGAGATTCCGTCTCCACGTGGATTTTTGCGGAAATGGACAGGAGATTCTTCTCCGGCGCCTCCTCCATGCGCTCAACCGTCACGGCACTGGAGTAAGGCAGCTCCTGACGGGTGTGGAGAAAAATCTTTTCGCGGATCCTCTCCGAGACCAGAAACATCTCGGATTGATCGGTCTGCATGTCTTCGGGGAAAAAGGCGGGACCCTCCCTGAGCATGGATTTCAGTTCGCCCAGGAGGCGTTCCACTCCATCCCCGGTGAGGGCCGAAATCGGGATGATGCATCTAAAGGAGAAGCTTTCGCTGTAAGCGGCGATGATGGGCAGGAGCTTTTCTTTCGGTCCCTTGTCGATTTTGTTGATGACCAGGACGGAGGGTCTCTTCGACTTCCTGATGCCGCTCAAGAGCAGAGGGATTTCAGGAGGCTGGGGATGAGGCATCTCGACCATCAGCACCAGGAGATCCACTTCCTTGAAAGCCGACTGCGCTGAGTGAACCATGCTCCGGTGAAGGGGGGTCTGCGTCTGGTGAATCCCCGGTGTATCCACAAACACCACCTGGCATCCCGGTTCATGATAAATGCCCGTGATGCGGTTGCGCGTGGTCTGCGGTTTTGGAGAAACAATGGCGATTTTCCTCCCCAGGATGCGATTGAGAAGTGTGGATTTGCCCACATTCGGAGGGCCGACAATCGCGATAAAGCCGGAAAGAAAACTCATTCTGTTTTCACCGCAATCCTTCCTGCCGGCAGGGAGTCGTCGGCCACGATGCCGTTGATCATTGCCCCGGTCACTTCCTCGATCCGCCGGATCCCCTCGTTCCTGTGTCCTCTCAAGAGAGCGATGTCCTTTGGAGAGATTCGAATGGAGATCCTTTTCCCTTCACCCGGCTTCGGCAAAAAAGCCTCTATGCTCCTGTGGTACATCTCCGAACGCACCAGATGGCCAAAGCTCTCATGCCAGGGTCCGGCCACAATCTGCCCTTTCTCGCGGAGAGACAAAGAGGCCATGAGCCCCATGCGGATGACCGGGATGCCTGCTTGTTCCAGGCAAAGGCAACTCGCGGCGCAGATCTGAACCGCCTCGTCCAACGCAAGGGCCCGGTAGGTCCCGCTTTCAAACCATTGGGCCAGCTCCGTGCCGCGAAGAACCACGACAGGGTAGAGCCTCGCCATGTCCGGCTTGAGCCGGATGACCTCTTGGACACTCGCCGCGAACCTCTCCGCGGAATCGCCGGGCAGTCCGGGCATCAGCTGCACACCCACTGTGAAGCCGTGCTGCTTGAGCAGGGCGACAGCCCTTTCGGTGTCCCTTGCGGTGTGCCCGCGCCGGGTCCTTTTGAGAACCTCGTCATCCATGCTCTGGGCTCCCAGTTCGACGGTGCGCACCCCAAGACCTTTCAAAAGGGCAACCTTTTTCTCATCGAGCGAATCAGGACGAGTGGACACCCTTACGGAGTGCAAGATCCCCTCCTTCAGATAGGGGGCGACAGCCCCCAGCACTTCCCTCATCGTTTTCTCAGGGAGATTCGCAAAGGTCCCTCCATAGAAGGCCATCTCCCGATGCCTCCTCACGGAAAACAGGACGGATTTGCGGGCCTGATCCAGGAGATCACGCACTCTTCGGGCATCGACGGCCCCGGCGGGCTGAGCGGTGATTTTCTCCTGGTCGCAGAAAACACAGCGATGGGGGCAACCCTGGTTTGGAATGAAGACGGGCACGATTAGAGGTTTTTCGTCAGGCAAAAGAAGGCCTCTCTGGCTGCTTTCTGTTCCGCTTCCTTTTTGCTTCTGCCCTCCCCTTCGGCCATGAGCTTGCCTTGGATGTAGAGAGCCACCTTGAAGGTCTTATCGTGAGCGGGGCCGCTCTCGCCGACAAGCACATACTCGGGTCTGATCCTGTAGGCTTCCTGAGTAAACTCTTGAAGCACGCTCTTGAAGTCATCCAGAATGGACTCCATGTCGATGCTTCCCAGCACGGGAACAAACAGGCGATGAATGATTTCCTTTGTCTTCGAAAACCCTCCGTCCAGGTACAGCGCCCCGATCAGAGCCTCCAGGACATTGGCAAGAATCGAGGGTTTCTCTCGTCCGTTTGACAACTCCTCCCCCTTGCCAAGGAGGAGATAGTCGCCGAGGCGCAGCGCTTTTGCCACCTCCGACAGCACTCTCTCATTGACGATGGCGGCCCTGCATTTTGACAGAATCCCTTCCTTCTCTTCCCGGAAGAGGTCCATGAGGATGTGGCTCACGGCAAGATCCAGCACTGCGTCCCCGAGGAATTCGAGCCGCTCGTTGTCTCTTAAACCGGAATCCCCAACCTCGTTCACATAAGAGGAGTGCCTGAACGCTTCTTTCAGAAGCTCCGGCTTTGTAAACTCATAATGGAGCGTTGCGCTCAGCTCGCCAAGGTCATTCTCTGACATAAGCACGGCACCGCGGGAAAACTCCCGAACAAAGGCTCCTCCTCAAATGAGTTCTCGGCGGTCGGCGGTCAGCCGTCGGTGAAAAAAAGATGCCCGAAGGCTGATGGCTGAATCCGGAACGCCTCGATTTACGGATTGGAACTCACTATAGAGATCAACCTCTTTTCAAGTCAAGTGCGAATCCCCTGGCCTGATTTTGGTTGATTTTTGATTTCACCGGGGCTAAACGAAATCACTTTAAGGACTTCGCTCATGGGCAAATCTAAAGAGAAAACAGGATCCCCGGCTCTGAATCCTGAGGAGCACAAACTCCTTGATGGTCTGTTGGCTGAGCTCTCCCGATTGGACCCTTGCCTTCTTGCAGAGCGGATTCCCGGTCCCCAGGTTGCCGCAGCCCTTGCGGAAAAGCTGCCCGCCGACGACCCGGCGGCCCCAGGAATTCTCCTTGGCCTGAGGTCCTTGTTTCACGAAAAAGCCGTGCAAAAAGCCATTAAGAAGGCTGCTTTCAGACTGAGGCAGAAAGGCATTCTGCTCCCTGAACAAGAAGATGCCGCAGCCCCTGTGCTCAAGTCCGGAAAGGCAGCCGAAAGCGATCCCACGGCCTATCTCGGCCCCATCGACGGGACAGGCAGCAGACCTGTTTTCATTTGCGCCCCGCAAAGGACAGGCGGTGTAGGTGTCGCCGTGGGGGTTGTAAACGACGCGCAGGGGGTCATCGAGTTTGCCTTCACCAGACACAGCAAGAAGCGCATGAAAGAGATCAAGGAGCTCTTCTTCAGCAAACTTCCCGGCATGGTTGAAACGGCCCTCTCCCACGCGGCGGATGTTCTTGAGCGGGCCTATCAGGCCGGGAAACCCGAGGTCAGTGACTCCGCGAGAGCCTATCTTCAGTTCCGGCCCTGGCTGCTGGAGCGGTCTTCCAGGATGCAAAGACCGGCCATCCATGATTTCCTCTCCTTTGACGCCACCTCTTCGGGCCCCCTCACCGAGGCGCAAGTTCAGCGACTCCTCGGCCATGGGCTTATGGCCTCATGGGTGATGGATCTCAAAAGCCTGAGACCGTTGATCGAAGAAATCAGAAGGGCCGAAGAAAGCAGGATTTTTATCTCTGAAGGGCAGCGCCTGGAACACATTCAGAGAAAAATACACGAATCTCTCTCAAACCTCTTTTCCGAAGACCACAGGCAGGCGCTTCGATATCGTCTTGAAGAAATGGCCTATGTTTTCTTCAAGTCGGGGGAAGAGGGTCCGGCCCGCGGGTGCTTGGCCGTCGCCTCCTCCCTTTCTGAGAAAGACTCCCCTCTCAGGGCCAACCCCTTTCTCAGAATCCTTGTTGAACGAAGCCTGACCCATTATCTCAAAAGCTCTAAGAAATTCGAGAACACTCCGGATCAGAAAACCCAGAGGCTCATCATAACCTAGCTTCAATTTCACTTTAAAAAACCAATTTAAGCAAATTTGAAACAGTTGACATTAAAGGCTCATTCAGATAGAATACACACAATTTGCAGCCACGGGGCCCTTTTCGGCATTCACGTCGATGAGTTGGTTCCAGGTCTGAGGCAAAAGGGGGACTCTCAACATGGCAAGAAAAACAGCACTTCTTGGGGTTGCTCTTTGTTTGGCGATGCTTGCCGGTGCAGCATCATCCCTATTCGCTGATGAAACCCAGCTTTACTCTCTCTACTTCAGGAATGGAAAATCTCTCCGATGTGACGCGGTCTGGAAAGGGATCGACGATTATGTGTGGTGCAGGAAGTCAGGAAACGTGCAGGGTTTTCCCGCGGATGACGTGGAGATGAAAAAGACCTTTGAGGTCCAGTCGGCTGTTAATCAGCTGGTGAACAAGAGCGAAGCGAGTTTTAACATGGGCGATTGGGACGGAGCGATCGCAGCGGCCTCCGCTGCCATCGCTCTCGATCCAAAGAACGAAGTGGCTTACTCCAACAGGGCCGGAGCCTATGCGAACAAGGGGAAGCTCAAAGAGGCCATACAGGACTGCAACACCGCCATAGAAATCAATCCCGATTTCTCCTTCGTCTACAACAACCGGGGGTACGCTTTGGAGTTGTCAGGCCAACTGCCTGAGGCCATCCTGGATTATGAAAGAAGCTGCAAGATGGCAAATGAACTCGGCTGCAAAAATTACAGGAGAGTGACAGCCCCTTCTAAATAAGAAAGGCGAACCCTTTTCCGTCTCGGCTTTAATTCTTCTCTGGGGATACCTCCTCCCAGCAGGACCAATCGCAGTCTCCTCCTCCATAATCCCTGAGGTAAGGGTTGTCGCAGCTCACACTGCGCAATGTCTCTTTGCCGTCTTCTCCCCTGCGATACTCCACGAGAAGGTAGGAAGCCCTCATGTCCTTAGGACATTGGATTTCCCGCCTGACCCATCTTGATGGGCTATCCATAAGAGTCTCCTCCCTTGAACGGTGTCTGCCGATCCCTTTCTTGGGCGGTTTTTTCATCTTAGCTCAATCCCGAAAAAAGCCGCAAGGTCGTCCGCCCGAGCTCTCCCGCGGATGGGTTGTCTCA
>ADZX01000509.1_pt1 | contig 14512 bp, 20 predicted proteins | sample 349688 | NCBI WGS metagenome assembly ADZX01 (sample SAMN00713648, study PRJNA49615) | sediment metagenome | isolation source: Carrizo shallow lake | place: Spain: near Madrid | collected 2007-02-15 | depth 25 m m | reverse complement strand
GGGAAATCCAGGGGGCGCAGTTTGAGATGGGCTTCCATGAAAAAGCCGTCTTGGTCCAGAGGCAGTCGTAGCGTTTCAGCCAGCGGCTTGGCCTCGGTCTTGGGCCGAATGGCGGCACTCAAGACCAGCAAATCGGCATCGAATTGGATCGGTAGCTGCAGGTTGGCATCATGTAACGACACCCGCAGTTGTTGGCCGGCAACCTCCACACTGGGCTTCTGTTCGTACTCGAAACGGAAGAAACGCACCCCTTGGCGACGTGCCTCCTGATAATAGACTTCCTTCAGGGCGAAGGTCCGAATGTCGCGATACAATACGGAAACCTGGGCCTGCGGGTTGAGTTCCTTCAGCTTCAGGCTGTTTTTGACAGCCGCGGTACAGCATACCCGGCTGCAGTAGGAATGATCATGAAAAGGCGTATAAAGAGCATTTAACTAATTTAAACCGTTCTATAGAAGAGGGAATAGAAGAGAATCAAAGGATAGGATAATAGAATTAATTAAAAAGTTTAATGAATTAAGAAATTTAATAAACAAAAACTTGAAATTAAATAGCTAAAATAAGCAAATAAAAATGAAAAGAGAACTTAAAAAAACAAAAACAGAAGAACTTAACGAGTTAATACCTTATGCTATTGACTTTACCTCTTACTTATTATTAAAAATTAGTGGAATAGACCGCGTTATACTTCATGGTTCTGTTGCAAGAAACGACTACGATTCAGATTCTGACGTAGATTTATTTATTGACACACCTAAAGACATCAATAAATTATTAATTAAGACAATTGATAACTATTATAAAACAAATAAATTCAATGAGTGGGAACTTAAAGGTTTTTCAAATTCAATTTCTGCGATTTTTGGAAAATTAGACAGTAAAGATTGGCAGGATTTAAAGAGAAGCATTATGAATACAGGCATAATATTATATGCAAAATATAAATCACAACCCAAAAAAACAAACCAATATACTTTATTTAATTTAGAGAACATTAAACCTGAAAAAAAGAGGGTTCTTGTTTATAGAAAACTGTTTGGTTTTAGTCAAAACAAAAAATTTTATCCGGGTTTAATTAATAAATATAATGCAATAAAAGTAGGTAAAGGAACAATCTTAGTGCCAATTGAGCACACAAATGACCTAAAAAAGTATCTTCAATCAAAAAACATCTCTCCAAAACTTTACGATTTATGGTCTGACGAAAAATTAAATTAATAAATTCGAGCCCAAAACTATCCCCTAATTCCAAAACTATCCCCTAATTTATTAAACAGAAAATCAACAGAAACACATGCAATCCTATCGAAAACTTTAAATAGTTTTGATATATAACATATGTTATATGAAAACACCATTTGTTCAGAAAAAATATCTTAAGTTATATGAAGAAACTGCAAAAAACAAGATAATTGAGGTTTTGTTTAAATATCCTGAAAAGGAGTTTAGCCTAAGTGATTTAGCTAAAGAGGCAGGAGTGGCCAAAGCAAATATTGGAAATATTTTAAATGAATTTCAAGAGGCAGAACTTATTACAATTGAAAAATTAAGCAAAATTTGGAGGATAAAATCTAATCAAACAAATTGGTTATTTATTAGAAGTAAGATAGTTTACAATCTGGGATTTGTATATAAAAGCGGACTTGTCGAATTTTTTATTGAACATTTTAAAAATCCCAAAGCAATATTATTATTTGGTAGCTTTAGAAAAGGAGAAGATTTAACCAATTCAGATATTGATATTGCAATAGAGTCAAATGAACTAAGAGACTATCAAACAATAGGTCTGGGAGAATTAACTGAATTTGAAAAAATTATCGGAAGGAAAATTCAAATACATCTCTTTAATAGAGCAAATATTGATGATGGTTTATTTAACAATATTGCAAATGGTATTCTTTTATGGGGATTTTTGGAGGTTAAAAAATGAACATTCAATATTGGATTATGAAAGGAGCACTCAGAAATAGGCAACAAGATTTAGAAAAAATAAAATCTATGATTAATTCAGCGGAAGTTAATGCAAAAGTAACACAAGACATTGAAACTGATGATAACACTGCAACTTTAGTTTTCAGAGAGATTTATGAGTCCATTAGGCAACTTGGTGATGTAAAATTATGGCTTATTGGATATGAACCTCAAAATCATGAAGTAAGTATGGAAATATTAAAAGAATTTGATATTAAAGATAAGGTCAAGTTAAATTCGCTTGATAGATTAAAAAAGATTAGGCATGATATAAATTATCGGGGCTTTAGAGCATCTATTGGGCAGGCTGAAGAGATTCTTGAATTTTGGAATAAATGTGGGATGGAAATATTAAGAATATTAAAAAAAGAAATAAAAATTTCCGATATTAATTGTATAATAATACATGGTTGTCCTTCTGATGCTGAAAAAGCAATGAATTCTCAAACAAGAACCTATGATAAACACTGGATGCCCTGGACTAAACAACAACTTATTTCTAAAGGAATAAAAGTAGAAACTCCCTTAATGCCAGAACCCTGGCAACCAGATTATGAAAAATTTAAGAAAGAATTTGAAAAATATAATATTAATAAAAATTCTGTTCTGGTGGGGCATAGCTGTGGATGTGCTTTCTTAGTTAGATGGTTAGGTGAAACAAAGAAGAACATTAGTAAGTTAATTCTTGTTGCTCCTTGGAAGATTCCAGATAAAGGTGACGAGTTAAGAAAAAATTTTTATATTTATCCCATTGATAAAACAATAAAAAATAGAGTTAAAAAGATTGTATTGTTTACTTCAGATGACGAAGAGGAAAATGGAAAGAAAAGTCTTAGAATATATAACAAAGATTTGGATGGAAAAATAATAGAACTTAAAGGCCATGGACATTACACTTTAGGTAATATGAAGACAGAAAAGTTTCCGGAATTAATTTATGAGATAATAAATTAAAGAAACTCACATAAACTAACTTAACATTGTAAATTATGTCCCACAACTGTCCACTAATTTTATAAGTTTGCCTGCTGGAAGAAAACTTCCTGAGTTGAGTCAGGAGTGAATTCCTGCTGTCAAGTCGGCAAACTTCAAAAGAAAGATATTAATTCTAGTAATACTTCAAAAAAGTAGGAGGTTGATCCTACTTCCTTGAATAAATAGATGTAGTTGAAACTTTCTAAAACTAAATAAATGTTTGTATTCGCAATAGCGAATGCTATGGAGAAAAAATGGAAATGAAAAAAATGCATTACAGCCATGCTGTTGGTGAGTTCAATTATCACATACAAATTACACCTGCTTATCGGGCAGATGTTTTTAGGAATGAAAGAACGAAAAATTTGACAAAAGCTTATCTTGTGGCAAAGGTAGAAGAATTAAAATTAAGTCTTGTTGCAATTGAATTTGGACCAAATCATGTTCATATCTTTTTGGCAAATTGCAAGAACTATGCACCCTGCAAGATTGTGCAATTCTTGAAAGGTTTTTCGTCAAGAATGATGAGAAAGAATCATTGGGAATTGTTTAGATGTGATTTGTGGGGCGACAAGTTTTGGAGTGAAGGATACTTTGCAAGAAGTATAGGAGAAACAACTTCTGAAGCAGTAGAGCATTATATATTAGAGAGTCAGTCTAAACATTGGAGTTAACTCAACACGCCCCGGGCTTTAGCCCGTGGGTAGTTGACAAACTAATAACCCACTCATTTTAATCAACCCCGAGTAATCAACCCCAAGTCAACAAAAACCCCTCATAAACCCACATATATAATTCTATACAAAAATACTTAAAAATTCAAAAAATCAAGAAACATTATGTATGAAAGATTTTCAGATAGAGCAAAAAAGGCACTGCAACTTGCAAATCAAGAAGCTTGCAGATTTAATCATGAATTTATTGACCCAGAACATGTTTTGTTGGGATTAATTCGTGAGGGTAGTGGTATTGCAGCTAGTGTCTTAAAAGAAATGGACGTTGACTTAAGAAAAATTAGATCGGAAGTTGGAAAATCTCTTAAAGAAGGCTCAAATTTGGTTACAATGGGTAAACTCCCTCTAACACCAAGAGCAAAAAAACATATTGAATATTCAATGGAAGAGGCAAAAGGTTTACATCATAACTATGTCGGAACTGAACATATTCTATTAGGTTTATTAAGAGAAGAAGAAGGTGTCGCAGCAAAAGTTTTAACAGATTTAGGTTTGAGCTATGATAAGGTAAAACAAAAAGTACTAACTCTTTTAGGACAGAATACAGAAGACTACTCTTATACAGAGAATTTAGAAGATTTGGCTGATAATAAAAGTCAACAAGATAAATCAGGACCAGAATATTGGGTTGTCTACAGACATATAATGGATTTAACAGCTTTTTTAGATATTTCACACAGATTAAATAAAAAAGATGGCGAAATAAAAGATGAACAAGGATACCTTTTAGGTTACCTAAAAGATGCTTCTTCTAATCCAGTTGCGGGTGTGAATGTAGCAATAATATACCAACCTGAGAATGTTGACCAAGTAAGAAGAGCACTATCTTTTAGAGAATATCTTGATAAAAATTTTATAATTTATTCTGAAAATCCAAAAAGAGAAGAGGTTGCCGCAGAAATTAACGAAGTTTCAAAATCTCTTTCCCAATTAGTCAACAGATTAAGAAGGGAAGTTTAATCACTCCCAAAAGCCAACAAAACCCTTTAGCATAAATTATATCTATTTTAAAAAAGAAAGATTTAAATAGTAAAAATAATATATTTTAGTAAGAAAAGTACTAAATGAGATTAAATTTACAATGGAACAATTAAGTAAACTTGAGCAATTGGCGTATAATGAATTATTAAAAAACAAGATGTTAGTTTTCAAGCCTCTTGACTTATCGCGTTTATTAGGAATGAAAATACAAAAGACATACAACCTAATTAAATCATTAAAGAAAAAAAAAGTGATAAATACTACAGGTAAGAGATTTCTTTCACTAAAAAACACTGACGAGTTTGTAATTGCTCCTTCAATAAATCCTCCTTCTTACATTTCTTTCTTAACTGCGCTGAATTATTACAACTTTTCAGACGAAACACCTAAAATGATTTTTTTAGTTACAACAAAACAATCTAAACAAATAAAAAATTTCAGGTATGTAACATTTTCAAAAAAAAGATTTTTTGGATATCACTCTGTTGGAAATATCGTTATTGCACAAAAAGAAAAAGCAATTATTGATTCTTTACTTATCCCAAAATATTCTGGAGGAATTAAAGAGATTATCAGATGTTTAGATTCGTCCATAGAAACAATTAATATCAACAAGCTCATAGATTATGCAATACAAATGCAAAGTAAAGCTGTTAATAGAAGACTTGGATACATAATTGAAAAAGGAGGCTACAAGACAGATTTAAATAAATTAAAGAAGAGGGTTGGTAAGGGCTATGAATTACTAGATCCCTCACTAAAAAGAAAAAACAATTTTAATAAAACCTGGCTTTTAGATATAAACATATGATAACTATAGAAGAACTTAACGAAATCAAAGAAAGAAGAAAAACAAACCTGTATTATGAAGAAAAAGAATACCTTCAATATATTTTTTTAAATGCAATTTCAAGATATCCTGATATAGTTTTCAAGGGCGGAACATGTTTAAGAATTTGTTATGGACTGCAAAGAGCATCAGAAGATTTGGATTTCAGTTCAAATCTAGCCCTCCCAAAAATTAAAGATATAGTAAAAAGATGCTTAAGAGAATTTGACTTTTTAAACATAGAATATAAAATTTACTCTCAAAAAGATTTTAAGGGGAATATAAGAATAGAGATAAGATTTTATGGACCTCTATTTAATGGCCATCTCAATTCTACAAATACATTGAAAATTGACTTTAATAATCAAAAAGTAATAAACTTAGAAACAAAAGTAATTAACAAATTATTTTCAGACGTTCCTTTATTTACTTTAAATGTTCTCTCTGAAAAAGAAATTCTTGCTGAAAAAATAAGAACCATGGCAAATAGAACACAAGCAAAAGATATTTATGACTTATGGATATTAAATAATAAAGGTGTAGAAATAGACAAGAAATTAATCTTAAAAAAATTAAGAGAAGAAGGGTCTAAACTTTCAGATATAAAGATTCTGTCAAAAAGTGAATATTTGCAAGGATTAAAAAATTTAATTACAGTAATTCCCCCTTATGAGCAGGTCTACAAAGAGATTTCTGATTTTTTAAAATCTCTTCACAAAAAATAAAAAGAGTCAACTTTCATCAACCAAAAAGTCAACAAAAAACCCCCTAAATTTTTCCCAATAAAAGCTTTCTTCTTTTGTCAATCCGAACCTTAAATTAATAACAATTCATCTAATAGTTTAACTGCAGTCTCATAATCTTGATTAAATAGACCATTTCTTCTTACAAGTTCATTCCCAGAAAGTCCTGCTTTATGATTCAGACCAGTATATCTTGTGATTCTTTTTCCGATTCTTTTTCCTATATCCCCTTGCACAAACTCTTTCATACCTGGCTTATCCACTAAAACCATATACACTGCTTTTTTTTCTAAATTTTCTACTACCCAAATTGCAACAGGACAACTTTCTCTATCTCCAGAGTCTTGAAATAAAAATTCCGGCTTAATATCTTCTCTTTCATAAGTTCTAATTTCTTCTTCATACATCCAATAACTTATGTTTAAATTCTTTTTAAACATTTATACAATTAATTATCTATTCTCATCTTCATCAACTAAAAGTAACAAAAACTCCTGCATAAAATTATGATGAAAGTAAAAGAGCAAGCTTTATAAATCTACAAATATTACACATAATGCACATAATAAATTAATTGGAGACGAAAAAAATGGTAAACATCACTTTATCTGTTCCTGACGACTTAAAAAAGGATATGGAAATCTTTCCTGAAATTAATTGGAGTGTAATAGCAAGAGCGGCAATAAAACAGAGGATAGTTTTATTAAAAAAGTTTAAAGAATTTTCAAAAGAGAGCACTTTAACACAAGAAGATGCAATTAGGTTAGGAAAACAAGTTAACGAGTCAGTAACAAAAAAATATTTAAAGAAGTTAAAATGAATTTAGTTATTGACGCAAATATTCTTTTTTCTTTATTAATAAAAGAAGGAAAAACAATTGAATTACTTTTAGACTTATCTATAAATTTATTTACACCTGAATTTATATTCACAGAATTTGAAAAACATAAACAAGAAATTCTTAAAAAAACAAACAGGTCAGAAGAAGAATTTGATGAGATATTGAATATATTAGAGGAAATTATCACCATTGTTCCAAGTGAAGAGTTTAAAGATTTCCAGGAAATAGCAAAGGGAATTTCTCCAGATCCTGATGATATTATGTATTTTGCATTAGCATTAAAACTTAATTGTCCTATTTGGACTAATGATAAGAAATTAAAACAACAAGATAAAGTTAAGATTTATTCAACCAGTGATTTAGCTGAGTTAGCATAAATTAATATCCTTTTAATCAAACCCCGCAATTAACTAAAAGTCAACAATAACCCAACAACAAATTATATCTCTTTTAAAAAGAAAGATTTAAATACATAATATTATGTATTTAGATACATAATGGAAACTGAAAAAAAGATAATTAAATTATTTATAGAAGAAAAACAGCCCTTTACTATTAGAGAGATATCTAAAAAGATAAAATCAGATTATAAAATCACTTATACAGCTGTTAAAAGGCTATTGGAAAAAGAGATCCTGGCTTCAAAAGTAATTGGAAAAAGCATTTTATGTGAATTAAATAATAATTATTTTGGTACTATGCTATATGAAGTTGAAAATGATCGAAAAAAGAGTTTATTAAAAAATAAAAATTTAAAACAACTTTATCAAGAATTAATGTCTAAAATAGATTCCAGCTTTTTTATTTTAGTTGTATTTGGTTCATATGCTAAAAATTTAAACACTAAATCTTCAGACATCGACTTCTTGTTTGTTTCAAATGAGAAAGATTTTGAAGAAAAAATAACTAACATTTTTTCTTTAATCCCTCTAAAAACTCACTTTTTAGTTTTAACACAAGAGGACTTTATAAGAATGAAAGATTCAAAAAAGTCAAACGTTGTTAAAGAAATAATAAAAAATAATGTAATCTTATTTGGAATAGAAAATTATTATAGACTGAAAAATGCTAACTAACCAAAGAATAAAAGAGCACAGATTAATGTTAGGAATTATTTAGCCGAAGGTTTATTAAAAAAGAGGATTAATGAAACCGCTAAGGAGATGTACATTGAGAACTCTAATCTTTCGCTTGAAACAGCCCAAAAATTATTATCTTTAGAGTCTCTGACATATAAACCGTATCTTTGGGTAATTGTTTCTTCTTATTATGCAATGTATTATATAGCAAATGCTGTTTTACTTAATTTAGGGTATAAGGTAGGAGACAAGATTAGTCATAAAGTAACTTCAGACGCTTTAATTGTATTTGCTAGAAATAAATTAAAACAAGACCTTCTTGAAGAATATGAAGATATTAAAGATGACGCTCTATACCTTATCTCTTCAAAAACCGATAGTCTTCTAGAAAATTTAGACTTTGAAAGAGAAAAGCGTTCAAAATTTCAGTACCAAATGGATGAAAAAATAAAAAAATCAAAAGCTTTAACGTCACTTGAAAGATCAAAACAATTTGTCTTTGAACTTAAAAAGTTATTATAACTTTTCTTCCTTTTTAATCAAACCCCAAGTCAACAAAAACTCTACTCACAAATTTTATATATAATTCTCTTTCTTTAACAAAAAAATCACTATAACAAATTATAAACTAACCTTAATTCTTAATATTTATATACTAAAAAGGCCTTTTTATTAGAATGATTAAAGATAAATGGATTGAAACCATAAGTGATAAAGAGGAAATAAATAAAATAATCAGTGAAAAGATTAAAGACAGAACCCTTATCTTCACAGATTATTATTATTTTAGTATTGATAAAAAAGGTATCTCTCATGAAGAAGTTAAAGAGATTTTCCCCCATTTTGATAAAGTTTATGCAATTGAGATAGAGAGACTAAAAAAAGGCGATTTAGGATATGAATTATTTTATCATTTAACTAACAATACAAGTTTCTCTATTGCTACATGCCCAATAAACAGTAAATTATTGATTATTCATGCTGTTCTATATAAAAGAAACTTAGAAAAGAGGATTAAAAGATTTAAGCAATAGCCCTTTTTTCCATTACAATATTAAAAGGAACCCTCTCTAATGCTTTATCCTTCTGTTTAATAAGAAAATAGATCATATATCCATCTCTATATTGTTTAGTTATAATACTAGCATCTTCAAGTTCAGATAGAATATTGGAGTCAAACCCTAATTCTCTCAAATAATCTGACACATTTTTTATTTCAACATTAACAATTCTGTTATCAGTTGTAAAGTCTAAAGTAACATTTAGAATTCTCACACTTCCAGATATTTTATCTTCAGGCCTTTTACAAGATATAAATAATCTATCTAAGTCCTCTTCATACATAAAATTTTGTCTTTCCATTTTTATTAAAATTAATCAATATTTATATAATTTTCTATCTAATTCAATTAATAATATCTTTATTTAGATTCTCTTTATTTATATAACTTTTCTTCCTTTTTAATCAAACCCCTAAAGCCAACAAAAAACCCCAAAAACAAACTATATTAATATTGATCCCGGAACAACATATATTTTTGTACTATTAATCTTTAATTTATTAAATTCTTTAATATTAACCACAAATCCTATTTCTGGCTTATAGGTGTTAATAAAACTTCTAAAAGATCTTGTAATTTTAGGATTCAATTTTACTTCAATTGGAATTTTTTGGTCTAAAACAAAGTCAACCTCTGCTTTTGCAGTTGTTCTCCAATAATTAACATTTTTTTGCTTTATTTTACAAAAAACATAATTTTCAAATAGTTTTCCATATTCTTCGTCACTAAATTCAAATCTTCCGCTAATAATATTCCTAAGTCCGCTATCAATAAAAAACACTTTTGGATTTTTCTTTAACTCTGTTGAAAGATTTTTGTGGTATGGTCTAATCAATTTAATTACATAAGTTGATTCAAGAATATTAAATATCTCTTTAAGTTCTTTTTCATAAATTCGGGTTAAACCTGCAATTTCATTGTAGTTAATCATTGAGGTATTTATTGAAGATAAATATTTAATCAAATCAGAGATTCTTTGTTTATACCTTAATCCATAAACTTTAACAATATCCTTCTCAATATAAGTTAAGAATAAATTTTTTAGTAAAAATTTCTTTTTTTCTATGTCCTCTTCTATTACAACAGCAGGGTAACCCCCATATGTAATATATTCTCTTAGATAGTTATTTAATTCATTAATAAAAATAATTTCTTCTATTTTAATGTCATTGTTCTTAAATTCTACTTTCTTTTTTAAATAATAGGAATATAACCTTTCATTCTTTGCCTTTAAGAATTCGGCAAATGAAAAAGGATACATCTCAAATAATAAAACTCTTCCAACAAGAAAACTGCCTATTTCATTTAAATCTAAAGTGGATGAACCGGTTATGATTATTTTAATATTTTTAATTTCATCATATATTAGTTTTAAGATTTTGCCTGCCTGTTTAATGTATTGGACCTCATCTAAAAGAAAATAATGTTTTGATTCATTGCTTTTTATAAAAAAATTAATATAATCTTTTGGATTCTTTTCAAATTTTTCTTTTTCAAAATCATCTTCAAAATTAATAAAATGAATGTTTTCTTTTTTAATCTTTTTCTTAGATAAGATCTCAATTATCCTTGTTAAAAAAGTTGTTTTTCCACACTGCCTTGTGCCTCTTATTCCAATTATCTCCTTTGAGTCTAACCATTTAACTATGTCATCTTCAATTTCCCTTTTTATTATAATATCTTCTTTCTTTGCCATAGTATTAACTATCCGAATAACCTTAACACAATCCGGTTTATAAACCTTTCTATTTTAAGGCTATTAAAAAGGAAATAAATTCTATTTTAATAGCGTTATTAAAAAGGAGCTCTTTCCTTTTTTAAGCAATTTATTGATATAAATTCATTAAAGATTAATTTCTTACATAACCCTGATAATCCACTCATTTTAATCAACCCCGAGTAACAAAAACCCACTCACAAATTTTATATAATAATAAGTTTAACATTTCTTCTAGCATGAAAGAAAAAGAGCCTGAAAAAGAGCCTTCCGAAAAACTTATAAATCATTGCTCTTTTACATTACTAGCAGTCTATTGATTGTGAGTATGATCCCCGGTAATCCTCTGGTTGCCGGATGCTTTGATTTTTTATAGCAATCAACAAACAATTCTTTATTTTGATAGAGTTTATCTATCTTTATCAACCCCAAGTCAACAAAAACCAACCCTAAAAATAGATAGAACCTTTCTTTTATTATTCTATAACTATTTATATAAATTTACAAATTTCAAAAAAGGCAAGAAGATTATTTTAGAATTCTTAACTTTTTTTATACCTTCGAAATCTAAAGATAAATAATAACCTTCTTTAGGTTTATATTTTTCAATAAAACTTATGTAAGATTTTGTTAATTTTTTTTCTTTTAAAGACGATTTTATTTCTATTGGAATTTGCCTGTTATCCTTTTCAATAATAAAGTCCACTTCTGCATATGATTTTGTGTTCCAGTATTTCGCTACAATGCCTTTCTTTAAAAGTTCTGAATAAATAAAATTCTCATACAATTGCCCTTTATCAGATCTCTCTTTAGTAAAATTATCAATACATACATTTCTAAAGCCAGAATCAATAAAATAAACCTTAGGACTTTTAACAATTTCTGTTCTTTTATTTATATAAAATGGTTTAATCAGGCAGCAAATATATGTTTTTTCTAATATATTAAGGTATTTTCTCAAATCATTATAAGAAAATCCTGTTGATTTTGATATCTCATTATAGTTTATTATGTTGCCAATCTGCAAAGATAATATTTTTAAGAGATTATTTAATTGATAATCTTCACTTAAATCAAAAATTTCTTTTATTTCCTTTAAAAGATAGGTGCTATATATACTTTCTAATACTTTTTTCTTTTCTTCAATTTTTTCTGTTAAAACAACTCTAGGATATCCACCATATAACAAAAACTCTTCCAAATACACATTTAACTCTTTAATGACTGTTCCTTTGTATTTACTTTTTTCAAAAATATTAACTAACTTGGGATTCTTGTAAGATAAAAACTCTTTAAACATAAGGGGGTATAAAGTAAATGTAAAGATTCTTCCAACAAGATATTTTAGACTATTGATAGATATCTCTGCAGCAGACGAACCAGAAATAATGATTTTAATATAATTTAAGTCATAGATATATTTTAATTTTTTACCACTATCTTTGGAATAATGAACTTCATCAATAAATAATAAATCATTCCCTTTAACATATCTGTCAATAAATGTATCAATATCTTCTTCAAATAATTGCAAAACTTTCATATTATCAAAGCTAATTCTTTCTATTTTTTTGCCTGTTTTTTCAAGTCTGTCTAAGAAATGATTAATTAAAGTGGTTTTTCCACACTGTCTTGTCCCAACTACTGCCATTATTTCCCTAACCTTTATATATCTTTCAAGTTGTTTTTCAAGTCCTCTGTTAATATATTTCATACATTATTTTATCCCTACTATTATTTAAATGTTTGCATTTTTAGCAGGGATAAAATAAAAGGACAAAAACTATTAGATTTATTGATGAAATCTAATTCTTTTAATCAACTAAAAGTAACAAAAACCCACTCACAAATTTTATATAATAGCAAGTTTCATTTTAGGTTAATATATTTGAAAGTAATGAATATATTTGTATAAAATAGGGAGAAAAAAAGAGTAGTGTTAACTACTGTTTTAATAAAAGTTTAAATGATAAACAAAATAAACACTAAAGTAAAAGTGACTAAGAAGGTTATTGCAGTCATTTCTGCATATAACGGCAAGAATCAATTCCAATAATTTTAAATACATTTTAGAATATAATTAATAATGGATTACGTCTTTGAAATAATCGATAAGTCAGGAAGAAAAATTCATTTATCAAAGGAAAGATGGAATAAACATATAAGGCTAGAACATCCTAATATCGCCAATATTTATTCGCCAATATTTATGATTTGGAGTTGACTTTAAAAAATCCTGATAAAATCATTAATGTTAAGGATGACATTGGCAATTATTATAAATATTTTAAATATATAAAATCAAAATCAAAGTATCTTAAGTTAGTAGTTAAATATTTAAACCAACATGGTTTTGTTGTAACAGCATACTTTGTAGCTAAAATAAAGACAAGATGAAAGGTAAAATGCGTGTATATTATGATGAAGAAGGAGACTACTTAGAAATAAGAGTAGGTGAGCAAAGTGAAAATTATGGAGAGGAAATAAGTGATGATGTAACAATCTTTAAGGATGAAACTACTGATGAAGTAGTTGGAATAGGCATTTTAAACTTTAAGAAAAAGGCAAAATCTAGTATAAATAACCTTGAGATTGATTTACCTATTGATATTGGCCTATTTGCAAGGACCATCGAGTAGATAATAGGACAAATCAAAACAAATTTTCTTATTATTACATAAACAACATTCTCAATACTCCTTAAGAAACTCAAGACCGAAAAGAAAAGTAAAATGCTTTAAGACTTAAATATACGCTTTCTTCTTAACCAATAAATAACTATATATCGGCCCTAGAATAAAGAGCACAGCAACTACAGGCTTTTATTAGAGAGCTAAATATCTAAAGATAAGGTAATCACTCCACAAGTCAACAAAAAACCCTTCCTAAAACTTATAAATTAAGAGTATTTATTATTTTTAGCAGTCTATTGATTGTGAGTATGATCCTTGGGTAATCCTCTGGTTGGAAGGATGCTTTGATTTTTGGTGGGTAATTGTTAAGGTAGAATATAGCTATTCCAAAGAAATTTAAACATATATTACCTTACAAAACTATGGAAAAAATAAGGGAAAGTTTTCTTAAAGCTTATTCTAATTTACCTGAAAAAGTAAGAGAAGAAATAATTGTTGTTGTCAATAACACACCATTTACTTGGAGCAGTGCATATTTTGAGATTAAGAATAATACCTCTATTGGAAAAGAAATCTTAAATACCTTAAAAGAATTAGAAATATTATAATGGAAAAGGAAAATAACAGGGCGAATTTTGAGGAGAAATGGAGACAATTAGTTATTGAAAGAGTTAATGCTGGCATGTCCCCTAATCTTAAACTTTCAATAGGAATGAATACAAGTTTAACTAAAGACGAGGTAATAGAACACGTTAAAAAGGGTGATGAGATAGGACTACAAATTATTAATTTACATAGAAACTTTATGAAAGCTCAAGCATCCGGGCAGTTTACAAGAGTTCTAAATACTGTTTAATGAAAAAAGGGATTTTAATGACCTTACCGCAATTTGATGAAGTTACAGAATATCTTTACACTTTCTCACAAGAGATTATTAAAGAGGCTAAA
>ADZX01000300.1_pt1 | contig 14740 bp, 9 predicted proteins | sample 349688 | NCBI WGS metagenome assembly ADZX01 (sample SAMN00713648, study PRJNA49615) | sediment metagenome | isolation source: Carrizo shallow lake | place: Spain: near Madrid | collected 2007-02-15 | depth 25 m m | reverse complement strand
GCCTACCGCGCAGGCCAGCACCTCACCGTGATCGTCGAGGCCAACGGCGCGCGTCACCGCCGCTGTTACTCGTTCTCGAGCTCGCCGCTCGCGGGCGGCCGGCCGGCGATCACCGTCAAGCGGATGGCCGACGGGCTCGTGTCGCGACACCTCCACGACCGGGTCCGGGCGGACGACACGCTGGTCGTCGACGAGCCGACCGGCAATTTCACCGTCGAGACCGACCCCTCCTGCACGCGGGAGATCGTGCTCGTCGCGGGTGGCGTCGGGATCACGCCGCTGATCAGCATGGCCGAGACCGTGCTGCGGGCCGAGCCCGGCAGCCGCGTGGTTCTGCTGTGCGGCAACCGCAGCGAGGACGAGATCGCTTATGACTGTTGGTGAGCTGGGGTATATTTGTTACAAGCCCTGGAAGACAATCAGGCTCTACGACCATCTGGCTAATCTTCCTGCTTATACAGAGAATGTGAACGGAACTGCGCCAATTTATCATAAGGTTTTGGATTTTTTCATGGTTAAGAAGAAGAGCCATTTGCGAGGACTTGTCAATGTGAACACTACCAATGTAAACGTGCTTGCATCAGTTTTCTATAATTTACCTGACAAGGAATATCCGGCTCACGATACAACAATAATGAATTGGGTCAATGCGAGCAATTTAGCGCAGGAGATTATTGCAGGGGGGCCATATATAAATCTGTCTTCAATTGCTACTGCGGCAGTGTGGGCCAGTTATGCCAAGGATGGTGTCGATTCTCCTGAAATAGTAAAGGAGGGCGCAATAAGGAATGCGGCGGATTTGCTTACTACTAGGCAAAATCTTTTTACGATCTTTCTTCTGTCAGATTGCTATGTTGAGGGTAGGGGTGGTAAGGGCGGTAGTACACTTGCGTCGGCTCGTGCGGTTGCAGAAGTTTGGCGAGACCCCTTCAGGGATCCTGCCAACGGTAATAAGCATAAATGTCTTGTCAGGCAATTCAAGATTCTTGATGATTAGTCTGGGTATGGCTAGAAAAACCTTGGACAATAATTCGGACTACCCTGATGAAGCCTAGTTTCACCGTATTTTCCTGCCTCTTTCGAATACTCCAAAGGCGTTAAATTTCCTAAAGACCGGTAGTGTCCAGTATTTTTCGCACATTCATGACCCGACCACCAGAAACTGGACCATTTTCAGAGTTAGTAAATCCGTGTATGGTGTCACCGTGCGGATTAAAATCCCCCAGGGGCGGGCGGTTCAAAATCCCCCACCTGGTTGTTAATCTGGCTACGAATCTTCCTTTTTGCAAGAGCGATCTTTCAGCCGGTAACTCTTGCCTGTAATGTTAATAATTTCTGCGTGATGCAGGAACCTGTCGAGTATAGCGGTGGCCGAGGGCACATCGCCGATGAGTTTGCCCCATTCTTCGATGGGTCTGTTGCTGGTCATGATCGTTGACTTGTTCTCGTACCGGCGCATGATTATTTCAAAGAGGTGTTCTCCTGATAGTTTCGGCAGGATTTTCAAACCCATGTCGTCGATGATGAGCAGGTTTGGCTTGAGATACTTTTGAATAACCCGATCTTTCATCCGAAGCGCCTGGTCCTCCTGGAGTTCGCTGACAACATCGAAGACCGAGCGGTAAAGAACAGCAAAGCCCATTTTAATGGCTTGATAACCGATGGCCTGAGCCAGATGGGACTTGCCGACGCCGGGAGGTCCGATAAAAAGAACATCACGGGATTCTCTGATGAACCTACAGGCAGCCAGATCGTGCATTTGTTTACGTTTTACTGACGGATTGAAGCTGAAGTCGAAATCCTCAAGATTCCTGGTGTCACCGTGCGGATTAAAATCCCCCAGGGGCGGGCGGTTCAAAATCCCCCACCTGGTTGTTAATCTGGCTACGAATCTTCCTTTTTGCAAGAGCGATCTTTTAGCCGGTAACTCTTGCCTGTGATGTTAATAATTTCTGCGTGATGCAGGAACCTGTCAAGGATTGCAGTGGCCGAGGGCACATCACCGATGAGTTTTCCCCATTCTTCGATGGGTCTGTTGCTGGTCATGATCGTTGACTTGTTCTCGTACCGGCGCATGATTATTTCAAAGAGGTGTTCTCCTGATAGTTTCGGCAGGATTTTCAACCCCATGTCATCGATGATGAGCAGGTTTGGCTTGAGATATTTCTGAAAGACTCGATCTTTTAGTCGAAGCGCCTGATCCTCCTGGAGTTCGCTGACAACATCGAAGACCGAGCGGTAAAGAACAACAAAGCCCATTTTAATGGCTTGATAGCCGATTGCCTGGGCAAGATGGGACTTGCCGACGCCTGGAGGCCCGATAAAAAGGACATCACGAGATTCCCTGATGAACTGACAGGCGGCCAGATCGTGGATTTGCCTGCGTTTTACCGACGAATTGAAGCTGAAGTCGAAATCCTCAAGATTCCTAGTGTCTCTGAAAGAAGCTGCCTTGCGTCTTCTTTCGAGCATACGCTGGTTTCTGATGTTCAGTTCATCCTGAAGTATAAGCTCCAGGAACTCCTCGTGACTGAGGTTGTTTCCTCTGGCCTCCTGGAGTCGTACTTCCAGGGATTGGGCCAGCCCTGAGAGCCTCAAGTCTCTCAAGGTTTTTTGCATGGCATCTTTCATACTTACGCTACCTCCTCTTGTTTGTTGGTTGAACCCGAAGCAGCCGGATCCGGAACGGCGGCCTGACGTGATGCGCCACAACGCTGATCAAAGTCATGGTCGCCGCACGCCGGATCGGCTGCGTTGCCCGTAATAGCCTGAAATATTTCTTTGTATTCTGACATGTCTCTGATCAGGGGATGAGAGGAAAGGAAGTCGAATTGATTCTGTTCCACAGGATTCTTCATAAGGCTGCGGATATTCTCAAGATAGTACTGACCATTAGCCAGGGCCAGTCTGCAACCTTCTTCAACGGCTTCAGCACGATGCTTCCTGGTCAGAGCGACCAGTCCTTGAAGCGTTCTTATCCCGTGACAACCCCTGATATCAACTATCCTGTCAGCCCAAAGGCCGCAGTGTTCTCCGATCTTCATGGCAAGATCACGCCAGTGTTCAACCGTATGTTCCACTGTTGTGGATCTGCCCCTGGTGCTCAAGCACTCGGAAAACTCGCCTGGCCTTTTTCTCGCAAGGACTCGTATCTGTTCAAGGCGGCGATTGAAAATCCTGACAACATGAGAGTCCCAACGCACCCAGACTTCCTGTCCGATATATTCCGGCGGGGCCTCATAATAGGCCCTGGCTATTTCTACAAAACTGTCACGGTGTACCGTTCGCTTTCCTTCCTGGTAACACGGGAACAGCGATGCAGGCAGAGGTTTCAGAATGGGCTTCTCCTGTTCAAAAAGTTTGAAGACCTGCTGCCTGGTGGTGCCATGAATGCGCATGTCAGCAACGTTCTTTTCCCAGTCAAACAGGTATTTGTTCTCTTCTTCCAGGGAGGAAAATATCCGGCCTTTAAGGGCATTGTTCTTTACATATTTAACGCTGCTCTCAACCTTGCCCTTATGTTCCGGCGTGAACGGCATCGTCGGAATAATCACTACCCCGTAATGTCTGCCGAACTCGATAATCTTCGGGTTAAGTTCCGGATCATACCAGTCAGCTCTTTTCACTGCGGCTTTCAGGTTGTCTATCGTCAACGTTTGCGGAACGCCGCCAAAATGCCGGAACGCATTCTCCAAACATCGAATGAAAGTCTCGGTGTCCTGCCGGAAAACAGCCTCACTGTATGCTTTCCTTGAATACGACAGCACTATCCTGAATACATATGACCGGCGCTTATGCCCATCTTCACCCAGGATCCATGCTCCAGTCCCAAAATCCACCTGCGCTTCTTCTCCCGGCGGGCTTTCCATCCGCCAGATACGCTCCGCCTTCTCCGGATAAAGCCGCCGCAAATAGCGTTTAACAGCGTCATAGGAACCATCGAATCCATGCTCAATCTTGAGATCCTGATATATCCGTTGACCGGAAAGTCCCTCTTGAACTGCACTTTCGATGAAACTCTTGTGTGGTTCGCACCGGCTTGGCCGACCTGGCCTTTGAGATGGATCAACGGATTTCCCGGCAGGCAGAATGGTCCCTTTTGCCTCCTCATTCCCGGCAAGCATAATGGGTGATTTTGAACGCTCCAGTTCCAGAATATGTCGCCGAACCGTCTTCCGATCCAGCCCAAGCTCCCGGGCTATGCGTCGCTTCTTCCAGCCACCCTCATAAAGCCTTGTTATTGCTTCTCTTTCACCCATATTTATGTGATTCGCCATGTAATTGTTACCTCTCCTTTTAAGGTAACTTACATGACCAATCTCCCTTTATGGGTGGGGGATTTTAAACGCACGCTAACAGTATGGTTTAGGCAGAACACGGAGGAGAAGATTCGAGGATTACAGGACCGACCGAATTGCCCCGAAAATAATGTTACCGAAGGAGTGAGGTTGGCCAGTGAAATAGGGATACGTTGCCCCATAATTGATGTTACCGAAAGGAGACATCAATTATGGGCGGGAAATCAAAGAAAGAATACCTTGCGGCCATTCTGGAACGTTATCGGAACGCCGGACGGAAGTATAAGAAGATCATCTTGGATGAGTTTTGCGGAATATGCGGTCATCACCGAAAACACGCCATTCGGCTACTGAATGCCCGGAACGACAAAAGTAAGGATTGTCGAGGAAGGCCTGCCGATTACGGTGAAAAGGAACATGAGGTTCTTGAACGGATCTGGTTGGCTGGTAATCGGCCCTGCTCCAGACGTCTGAAAGCCATGATACCGATCTGGCTTCCTTTCTATGAGCAGAAGTATAACCAATTAGACAAGAATGTTCGGCAGAATCTTCTACGAATCAGCAAGAACAGTATTGACCGGCTTCTTAAACCAACGCGGCAACGTTATGGTGAAAGGGGGCGTAGCGGAACATGCCCCAGTACGATCCTGCGAAACCAGATCCCGATCAAAACACAGCATTGGGATGTTACCGAACCAGGATTTATGCAGGCTGATACGGTCGCCCACTGTGGTTCTTCCATGGAAGGTGACTTCGCCTGGAGCCTGACCTTTACTGACATTTTTAGCGGATGGACGGAAAACAGGGCTGTATGGAACAAAGTGCGTATTTCACCGTTATTGACCAGGTGTTTCACTAATTACTTACCAGAGATCGGAGCGAAGCGACGCTGGTGTTTCTGTAATATGATAGTGGTAAGTTTGAGTCAAGTCTCCGGTGTTGATTTCTGTCGGAGTCTTCGACGGTCTTTCTCCCTTCATTGTTAAATATTGAACCATTTAAGCCTCCCGGGCTTCCGGGAGGGGTCAGTTTTTGTCCTTTCGTTTGCGCATGGAATCACCCTTGATTTCGATGCGGTGGGCATTGTGGATCAGCCTGTCGACGATGGCGTCAGCCAGTGTTGGATCCGGGATTGTCTCGTGCCAGGTTTTCAGGGGGAACTGGCTGGTAATTAGCGTTGCGCCGCAACCTTGCCGGTCATCCAGGATTTCCAGGAAGTCACGATAGCCCTGGTCATTGAGCTTGGACAGGCCCCAGTCGTCGATCACCAGCAGCTGCGTCCTGGCGATCTTTTTGAGGAACTTCGGGACACTCCCGTCCGCATGGGCCGAGGCTACTTCCCTGAAGAGTTTTGGTCCATAGAAGTATAGAGAACGGTATCCTTCCCGACAGGCCTTGTGGGCCAAAGCACAGGCAAGATATGTTTTCCCGGTTCCGGTCGGACCGGTTACTATCACGTTCTGATGAAAGCGCACCCAGTCGCAAGCCGAGAGCTGATCGATGACGGAGCGTTTTAACCCACGGCTTTCCCGGAAATCCAGGTCTTCCACGCAGGCCTGTTCCTTGAGTTGCGCGTAGGTCAATCTGGCCTGCAGGGCCCGATTCTCCCGCCAGAGCCATTGCCTCTCTACCAGCAGGGAGAACCGCTCATTGAAGGAGAGGTCGTTCATATCGGGTTGTTTCTGCTGTTCTTCGTACGCATCCGCCATTCCGTTGAGCTTCATGGCGTTGAGTTTGTTGACTGTCTGTTCATTCAGCATGGGTGCCGGTCCTTTCGATTTCGTCGGTGCGGTAATAGTCTGCGCCCCTGATGTTGTCATGCACGGCAATGGACATGGCTGCATGGGGCTCCAGCGCCTGACTATCCATGCCGGTCTTCAGTATCGAGTTCACGCTGCGATATGAACAGGCATCCAGCCTGATAGCCCTCACGCATGCCTGTTCGGTTCTGTCTGCCCCGTACTTGCGAACCAGGCGGATTAACCCGAGGCATGAGCGGTAGCCAAGTTCAGGATGCGGAAGACTTCCCAGTATCTTCGATGTAACCTGCCGGCCGTTTATCCCGATGGCATTTCCAGCCCACTCGATCAACCGTTCCGGAGACCAGTTCAGATGTTCAGTGTGGCTCTTTGGCCTATGCATCGGATCAGTGGTCGCCTTGCCTCTGAGGTAACTGCGTTGATGCATGGTAACTCGTGTGCCATTGTGAATGATCTCGACAGTCCGACTGGTCAGCCTCACCTCTACAGGCTCATTCACCAGATGGTACGGCACGCTGTATAGATGCCAGTCCACCTGGATGTGATAGTCGATGTTCACTTTTGCCTTCGTCCATGTCGCCACCTCATAACGGGTGACTGGCAGCGGGCTTAAGGTGGAACGTTCTACCTGCTCGAAAAGCAACTTGCGGTTGCCGGGCATCTTCTGGAATGGCCGTTCATTCAACTCCGAGAGAGCCCGTTCTATCGCAGCGTTCAACTCCCCAAGACTGAAGAACTTCTGATCCCGCAACACCGCCAGGATCCGGCGTTCGGCATTCAAAACAGCCGATTCCACCTTCGCCTTGTCCCGCGGTTCCCGTGGCCTGGCAGGTATCACCACCGTACCATAATGTTCCGCCAGCTCCTCATACGTGCGATGCATGTCCATTTCATAACGGCCTGCCGTCGTTACCCCGGTCTTCTCATTGTCCGGGATCGTCAACCTGGCCACACCCCCGAAGAACTCCCAAGCTAAAATATGCGCTTGTATCCAGGATGCCTGCTGCCTGTTCTCAAACGCCCTGGCGAACGTGTAGTTGCTGGCGCCAAGCACCGCAATAAACAGACTTACCTGCCGACTCTCCCCCGTCTTACCGTCCCACAGCGTCACCGTATCGCCTGCCCAGTCCACGAACATCCGCTCGCCGGCCTTGTACTCCTGCCGCAGACTTACCTCCTGTCTGCTCTTAAATGCCTTGTAGTACCCGCAAAACCGCGTGTACCCGTATCCTTCACGATGCTCTTTCCGGTACTCCTCCCATAGGAGATGAAGCGTCACGTGCTTCCTCTTCATCTCCTGGTATACCCATTCCATCTCAGGCAATGGACGACGGGCCGTCTCCGGCGAATCACCTGAGTTCCTCAGCAGTTCCATCAGGTGGTTCTCGGTAACCCCTTCCGGCAACGGCCAGCTTATCCCGGAACTCTCGGCAAGTTTAAGGTATGTGCCCACAGTAACGTGGGACATCTTAAGGGACGCTGCAATCTGACGATTCGTCAGTTCCAGGGCGTGTTTCAGCCTCAGTATTTCTTTCGCTCTACGCATGGATATCGGCCTCCTCGCCATACAAACCTCCTTTTGGGAGGCAGTATGCCTTTTTCCGTATCCAGCGTCGCACCAATGGTTTTCACAGTTATCTGTCCACCCATTTCACTTTTCCCGGAAATGTGGTAACTTTCCCGTGAAATCACTGGTCATTTTGCTCTGAAATCAGTGGTAAGTTATTTGTGAAACGGGTGGTCAATTTGGAGTGAAATACGCAACAAAGGTCAGCACGGAGTGGTATCGCAGCTTGAAGATATCGAGCAGAATCTGCCTTTCCCTGTTAAAGGCTTTCACTCTGATAACGGAAGTGAATTCCTCAATCATCACCTGTACGAGCATTATGCCAGACGAAAAGCTCCTGTTCTGCAAACCAGAGGCAGGCCCAATCGAGGCAACGATTCCGCTCATGTGGAGCAGAAGAACTGGAGCCACGTCCGCCTCCTGCTTGGTTATCAACGCATAGAAGTCCCTGATCTCGTCCAGAAAATCAACGAACTGTATTCCGTCTGGTCGTTGTTTAATAACTTCTTCTGTACAAACCAGAAGCTCATAGAGAAAACAAAAATCAACTCCCGCTACCACAAGAAATACGATGACGCAAAGACTCCTTATCAACGGTTAATGGAATCAGGACATCTGAATGAGGCTCAAAAAACACATCTAACAGAGATCGTGTGCAACATTAAGCCATTCAATCTCAAAAAACAGATTGACTACAAACAACGCCAGATACTTAATGCCATCCGGTAACATATTTATGGGGCAGATACTCAATCAACCCATTTCTGCTTCGGTAACATCTTATTATGGGGCAACGCGTTGCTGTTTACGGACAACGGTCCGGAGTTTACAGGCAAAGCCCTGGATAGCTTGCGTTTAATTGACCGTTAGTAGTAAGCGTTAGTAGATACAATCTTGAAGAAATAAGATGGATGGTTGGTCATGAGTGTGAACGACTGTGTATATGTCGCGGAAGAGGGGCCTTGATAGTAGTAATTAGTGTACACTGGACCAGGGACTGGAATCCAGTTGGTATTTAGCAAGTTAGTGCAATACCACGGACTAGGCTTGATATCGTTGGTTGCTGTCGTAATAAAATACACATAAATATTAGTACTAATTCTCGAGAAATTGCTGATAGTAATTGAAACGATATATGGAGGAATATTGCCGTAATCAGCAAGGTTCTGGTTTGAATTGATCATTCCAGGCGTCCAGAATCCTTCACTGCTTAGACTGTTTGTCCATCTCATTCCGGTGGTGTTTGTGCCAATAAGCCATATTGGAGCATCCCAGTCCCAGCTTTTTGCAGCTGAATAAACAAAGCCCGTCATGCCCTCGGCGCCAAGTCCATACGATATCGCATGATCATAAGCACCCATACTCCTAACAAGGCGGATACCGCCTGCTGATTTCATGTAACCGGAAGCGGTCAAGTTAGTGAGAACGGCGTCTATATTAGTAACAGCTGGCCCTCCCACCACCCAGAAACCAAATCCGTTGGTGTCGTATGGCAGTGCTTTTGTGATGACATAATCACCATATGTACTGTAAAGAGTGTCTATTAGCTTGACGTGCCAATTGCTCAAAATGGAGCCTGACTTTCCGCATATCTCGACATATTCGTTGGTGTATCCAGAGCCTGCATAATTATAGTTAAACTCATTTATCCATGCCGAACCAGTAGGGCAGGAGTAGACGAAATAATAAGGTGTTGTTGAGGGCTTGTTTGAGTTGAGATTTATGGGTGTATACCAGGAAGGATTAGTGAAATTTGTAGATTTCTTTGGGCTTACATTGTTGGCAAAGAAGCCGTCAAACGCACAAGATACGTAATATTGGACAACAGTATCTATTCCAAAAGCAGGGATAAAGGATGATGACTTCAGTGTTCGTTCATAGGCGTTGCTGTTCACTACTACATCAAGGGGAATCCAGTTTGTGGTTGGCCAGTTTGTGGCCCATGGATTTGTTCCTGCGTAGTAATACAGGCGGGTAACTATGTTTGAAGGGGCAAATATGAAATTCTTCAATGTTGCAGATACGTTCACGGTATTCGTGTAGACCGGTTGTTCTGGCATCAATGTTACATTATCAATATCGATGTTAGCGGCCATCGGTTCAAATACGCCGATGTTGTCAATGCAGAACCTGGAAGTGTTGGCATTGGTATCGCTGGAAATCCTGAGATAGAAGTTGGTTAATATATAGAAATTAGTTGAGAAGTACCGGTATTCGGTGTTCGTTATGCCTGACAGCTCCAGAAGAGGGGAAGACTGGCTGTCAGCAGTGCTGTAATTTGTTGAGGCTGTGACGTAAATCCTGGCCGCATTCGTTCCGGTATCGTCCCATCGCCTGTACCAGAAGCTTAGTTCTCCGATGCCGTTCTTCATCTCCGGTGTTTGAACGCATGGGTTGAAGTAGGACAAAGAAACACCTGGTCGTGTTCCATTTGTGGGGCCGTTATTCAAGTAACAGGTTCTACCATCAAATGTACGGTCAGTCTGGTTCGAGGTTATAAGGGCATTATAGGCCCACCACATTTTCTCATCTCTGGCCTTGTAGTCGCTTATCTGTACATTATTGATTGAAAGAACAGCCCCTATCCCCCGATATATCAGCGCTGAATCGGGTATGTTTACCAGTGAGCCGCCAGGCGGGGCGTATTGAGGAGGGTTAAATGCTACTCCGCCGGCTCCCTGGAAGAACTGTACCTCGATGTCGTGCCACCCGGCAACAGCGATATTTATCTGGCCTTCTTTGACTATAACACCATGGCCGCCGTCATTATTTACAACCTCGCTCCCATCGATGTATAGCTTGCTTCCGTCATCTGATGCCGTAGTGAACTTCCAGATTCCATCGAAAGGCAGATTTATTCTGCCGGTCCATCGGAATGCGAAGTATTCCGTCTGCATACCTACAACCTGGTTTGTCGTGAAATTAGTGCAAGGTCCGGATAGTACAGGCGTGAGAAGGTCGAAATTAGGAAGTGCACCCCAGGCCGGGGGGCTATAGGTGTAGTATTCGTAAGTCAGGTATGTTACATCCGAATTGCTGCTTGTGTGTTCAAGACGAACATACTGGGGGTAATCGGAGTTGATCGGGAGAGTGAAAGTCTTCCAGCTGGCATTATAAGCCGTTGTCATGGAGTTTGTAATAGGTATCCACCAGTTGGTGTCTCCGTTTTGGGTTCGCTTGACCTCGAACGTTACAGGCCCGTTTGCGACCTTATAGTCAAAAGAGAGTATGCCAACGCCATTTGTCATATATGGGGTTGTTAATCCCTGGAGATTGGTTGGATTTGCTCTTGTTTTCCAGAACTCCACCACATGATCATTGGAATTAACCGCATCGTAGTCGGCAACCCAGACTTCACTTGCTTTCCAACCGTTGGTAAGAAGAAGTGGCGTGTCGTGCCACGAACTGAAGCTCAGACTATCAAGAGCCAGGTTGCCAGCCCCGGTAATGTGCTGTATTTTCATGAAAATACCGCGCCATGAATAACACTCAAATTCCGCATGCTTCCAGTTGAGGTTGCTGGCGCTTCCGTTGGCCATGGTTGCCCAAGTTGGAGGAGTTCCCGGGAAATTGGGTGAGACTTCATCATAATTAGTCTGAACGGCAAAGCCCACTGTTTGGCCGGGGTAACCCCTTCTGGTCCATGCCTGAGCAGCATTGTCAACCCTCCATACGCCCGCCAGATCCTCCCAATATAGTGCACTGCCCGGGAAAGTTTCGAAATAGCTGTTGGAGGATTGTGTCACATAGAAATCACTAACCTCCAGGTTTTGGTTTGTTGACGGATTCTCGATCCGGAAATAATTATAATTAAGGTACCTTGTTGATTTGTATTGAGCCCATGCTCCAGGCGTTCCTGTAAGAGGGCCATCTATTAGTGTCCAATTCTCGCGATCATTGGACGCGAGTACATTCATTGTACCGGAAGCTCCTCCCACCCGATAATTAAATCTTAAATCTACAGGCGCAAAGCTGATGAAGGGTGAAGTAATGTTTGCGGCCGGTGCAGAAGCAGCCACGTTGTCCAGTCCCAGCCACTGGCCGGCAGCTGTGGCCTGATTTTTGAATATGCGAACATAACGTGCTGGCGTTGTCACTGCAATGCTGTATGGGTTCCAGTTGGTGAGGCTTGCGCTCGTGGTTATGACATTTGTGAGTTCGCAGAAAGCGCTGTTCGAGGCCATGCTGTACCATGCGCTCCATACCCAGTTTGATGAACGTGGCGTTGTTTCAATCCTGACCTCATCAATGTATCCCCGGTGTGCAAACCAAGTATAGGTTTCTTTAGTATATTGCTTAACTCTTTCACATCCGATCGATACCGGTGTGGTATCCATGTAAATCAGGCCAGTGTCTGCGAGATTTATTTCTCTTTTGCCGTCAACATACAGACAACGGGTTGCTCCGTCATAGGTGCTGTACATATGGTGCCAGGTTCCATTCCCGATATTGGATGTACCGGAAGGATCGTCGTCACCGGATGTCTGACGCTGAGTGAATGTTCCGCTGTTGCCGTTACCCCTCCTGCGCAGCGACCAGCCAACATTATTTTCACCGTGCTTTGCCACCATCGTCTGCCAGTCGGAACGCCATCCTCCAGTTACCCGCATCCAGGCGGAAACAGCCAAGTTGTTACGCATATCGAAGTCGTTCGGATTATCTATCTCCATCCAATTGTTATTGAAGGCTTGTCCTATGCCAAAAATTCCCTCTCCATTAATGTTCCCATGGTTCTTTCCGTTATTTCCGAGTTTGGAGTCCAAGGCGTCCGGCTGGGCCATGTGCCAGACACCCCTGAAGTTCTTGTCCCAGGTGGATCCGTTAACTGTGCACAGGGGCTGGTTTAAGTTTGTGCCGCCCCAGTATGCCCAGATATAAGAATTGCTGCCTGTTATCTCGGGAACCTGAACCCAGACATATGATGTACAAGGCTTATAAGATGATGCCAGTCCATATTTCCTGGAAAGATAGTAACCCACCTCTTGCTGCTGATCTGGTGCCAAATCATCTCTGAAGATAATGAATTCTGCAATATCCGAACAGGCCCATTCACCAGGGCCGCTGTTACCGTTTGAGGCCAAGCTGAAGGAAATGCCGTTAGTGGTGGTGATTGTTACTGCAGTGGTGTCGCTGGCTTGTTTTACTCCATTCTGCCATATTTCCTGGCGCCGGTTCCCATTATTACAGGATACGTAATGCCAGATGCTGAAGTTAGAAGTGGTTAATCCACCCTTTACCAGTCTGGCATCTCCGTCTGCGCCTCCGCAATCCCAATATACATTGTTGTCAGGCCATGGCATGTGAGTTCCCACTCTTCCGCCAGGCTGTGCAGGCATGAAAAACAGGAAGTTGTTCTGGACTTTCCGCGTTTTCTGAACGAAAAAGATATGCCAGTTGGTGCCGGGGAAATTATTGATGCTCGCCCTTCGCAGGGCATCGTTGGTCCCGTCAAAGCGCACTACCGGCAGGCCATTAACAACGTTGGTTACCTTGTACGGTTTATCAAAAGTAATATTCAGGTGATTACCATTGCCGGACTGGTCTGTCCAGTTGGTGATTACTCCAGATGCATTTGTTATGACCCCGAGGTCGGCTCTTAGCCACAAAGAACAGCTGGAAAGCAAGTTACTCGGATTGGGGAGGTCATAGGGGGCCCATGTGTCAATCTCATGGTTTAGAGTTATTGTTTCGTTTGAATCGGAGAAGCGAAGATCGGCCCCGTTGGTTGTGGCGAAACTTGAATAGGCGAATCCAGGAATATTCGAACTCAAGGCGACGAGGACAGGGAAGTTTGTAAGTGTTTCACTTTTGTCATATCCCTTGAAGCGTATCTTTGCCTTGCGGGTATAAGAGAATGAGTTGTCTATGTTGGTCAAAGTTGACTGTGTTGCCCAATTTGTTCCGTCAAGCGAAGTCAATACCTGGAACTGTATGCTGGTGGTGCCCTGGTTCCTGCAGTAGAAAGAAATATTGTCTACTGCATTACTGAAGTAAGGGGTCTGCAGCCATGTGTTCGTGAATGAAGTGTCGTTTCGTAAGAATGCTATATTTGATCGAGAATAAGCGCTTATGGAAGAAGTAATGAGACCATCGCTTATTACCCAGCTGTTGTTGGTGTACGTGGCCCATGCTGGAGTGGACCAGGAATCAAATGCCTGTGCCACGTACTGGGTGTCCGTTCGTTTAGGGAGAGTACATGCATTATTGGTTGGATAACCTCCTGCAATTACCCAATCTGAATTTGTGTAGGTGCCTGGCACGTTAACCATCCAGTTCCAGAAGCGCTGTATGTTGATGGCTTTTGTTGAAACGCTGTCTACGGCTATATCGGCTTCCCTTGTCAGGAAACCTACAGTTGATGCGCTTGTGTTTCTGATGGCCGCAAAATCGCTATCGGTGTAAGTAAGTTTCAGTTCTCCGTTATAATATGCTTCCAGGTAAACGGAGCCGTTATTGTTTGTTACAGCCACAAGTTTGCATTGGTGTGTGTAGTTGGTCATGCTGCCTGCAAATGTGACTCTTGTGAGATTGCTGACGGCGGTTCCTGATGTTCTGAAAATTGCCAGGTTGAGATAGTTGGTGTCAACTCTGCCGAGGCGGTATTCGTAATAGTTGGCCAAATCTTTATATCGAGCGAACATTGACAGGTATGACTTTCCCGGAGAGGTGTCTGTGCAGCGGAGAAAGGATTCAACAGCGACGTTGGTCCATCCCGGCCAGGAGGCTGGAACATAAATTGTATTGAAGTTATCTGTTGATATGGTCCGGTAGTCAAAAGTAAATGACTTAATTCCATCTATGTTGTCCACCCGGACTCTGTCACATACGATATAGCTGCTGAAGGTGGATGACAATACTCCAATTTGGTTTATGTCAGCCTCCTGGAGTACCGCCAGCTCGTTGAACCACCACCAGTTGGAGCTTGGGTTTTGGAATAGAGGCATACCCGGATACTCCGGGGATATGGTGACAAAATCCGGAAACAGGCCGGACGATTCGAAGTCTTCCATGCCCGTTAGATGGGCAGTGACCGTTGTATTATTGGTTGCCCAATCATCAAAATTCATGGTCAAAGTGGAAATGCCGTAGAGATCCCCGGGAATTCGTAATCATGG
>ADZX01000949.1_pt1 | contig 14918 bp, 1 predicted proteins | sample 349688 | NCBI WGS metagenome assembly ADZX01 (sample SAMN00713648, study PRJNA49615) | sediment metagenome | isolation source: Carrizo shallow lake | place: Spain: near Madrid | collected 2007-02-15 | depth 25 m m | reverse complement strand
GGTTGGTGCATGCCTCCGCGGTGGGCTTGTTGGAGGCCTTGCCCAGCATGGGGGTGAAACAGAGGTATTCATTGCCGTGGCCATCCGACAGATTGCGCAGCGGCATTTCGCCCAGGGTCTCGTAACCACGCGCATCCATCATGATGAATTGGTAGTCATCCCCCAGCAGACCTCCAACCTGCCGCCATTGCCGGCTCCATACTTTGCCCACCAGGAATCCGGATCGGCGCCGTCGTAGACGGGAGGCACGGCCTGATCGCTGCTCTGATGCCAGGCGATGATGGTGGGTTCCTGCATCTGGTTCTCTCTTGCGACGCCTTTGGCGAGCAGGCTCGCGCTCTGGAAATTGAGGGGGCGCCTTGATAGTCGATATGAACGTTACGCATATGTTTGCCTTTCGAAGGTAGTTGATACGTGGCAGAGGTCGGCAGATTTGCCGCATCACGCGTAATTCTTATAAACCCATATCCGACAAAAGTAATCAAGTATTAACGGCAACGGATTTCATGCCTGCCCACAGCGGCTTTCCCAGGCGCGAAGCCGTGTGCGCACGGCTCTGGCAGCCGGTCGGAAGTTCCGCGTCGCGGCCGCGTGTATGATCCGTAGAGCATCAGGGTGAAGCAACCGCCCTGATCACTGCAGCGCTGTCCCGGGAATGGCTCCCGGGCTACCGGGGCAAGCCGGCCCGAGCATTCCGATCCAAGTCATCTTCACCCTGGCATCCTGCCGCGTGTCGCAACTACCGCTCGCAGAGTGGTCGGGAGAACAGCATGGGACCAGCATGGAAGGCGGGCAACGCCAACCTCTTCAGCCATTGGTGCCGGATCAGAACCCGTCTGACACGTGTCTATCTGGGAGGAAACGGCGCGTCGGGCAGACTCTGCAGCGACGAGCTGCCGCTGCGCGCGGAATTGTTCAGTACCGATCAGATGGCGAAGCACGGCGTGCGGCTCGCGAGCGCCCATCGTCTGACCCCGGGACGGGTGCCGGACCAGTTGCTGTCGCGTCTGGCCGCGAACGAAGCCGTGCTGGTCGCGACCTTCACCAGGCTGACGGCGGCGGTAACGGCCAAGCACCGCATCACCCCCGCCGGGGAATGGCTGCTCGACAACTTCTATCTCATCGAAGAGCAGATCCGTACCGCCAGGCGCCACCTGCCCAAGGGCTATAGCCGGGAGTTGCCCGGCCTGGGGGAGGGTGCTTCGGCCGGGTTGCCGCGTGTGTATGACATCGCCCTGGAGACCATTGCCCATGGTGATGGGCGGGTGGACCCGGACAGCCTCAGCCGCTTCGTCGCGGCGTACCAGACGGTCACCCCACTGCGGCTGGGCGAGCTGTGGGCCATCCCGATCATGCTGCGCCTGGCGCTGATCGAGAACCTTCGCCGCGTCGCGGTGCGCATCGCCGCCGGCAGGCTGGACCGGGATCTGGCCGTCGCCTGGAGCAACAAGCTGATCGAGACCGCCCACCAGGATACGAAGAATCTGATCCTGGTGATCGCCGACATGGCGCGATCGAATCCTCCCATGACGCCTCCCTTCGTGTCGGAACTGGCACGTCGCCTGCAGGGCCAGGGCCCCGCCCTGGCCCTGCCGCTGACCTGGATCGAACAGCAACTCGCCGAGTCGGGCCTCAGCATCGAGCAGCTGGTGCGTTCGGCAAACCAGGCGCAGGCGGCCGACCAGGTCTCCATCAGCAACAGCATCGGCAGTCTGCGCTTCCTCGGAACCATGGACTGGCGCGAGTTCGTCGAGGCCATGAGTCTGGTCGAGCAGACCCTGCGCACGGACCCGGGTGCGGCCTACGCCGGGATGGACTTCGCCAGCCGCGACCGCTACCGCCATGTCATCGAGGCCGTGGCGAAGGCCAGCGGCAGCGACGAGGCTGTGGTGGCCGCCCGCGCCATCGCGCTGGCGCGGGCGGGCGCAACGCGGAAGGGCGCGGGCGACAGAATCGCCCATGTCGGCCACTACCTGATCGACCGCGGCCTGTCCGAACTGGAAATCGCCACCCAGGCGCGCCTGCGCCCGGTCGCGTGGATCAGGCGCGCGGCGGGCCGCTCTCCCTTGCTGCCGTATCTGGGCGCGATCACGCTGCTCACGCTGCTCCTTGCCGGAGGACTGCTGGCGCAGGCGAGGGCGGAGGGGCTGGGCGGTTGGGCACTGCTGCCGCTGGGCATGCTGGTACTCCTGGCCAGCAGCCAGCTCGCGGTCGCGCTGGTGAACTGGCTGGCTACCTTGCTGACGTCGCCGCACCCGCTGCCGCGCATGGACCTCTCCGCCGGCATACCGGCGGACTCGCGCGCCCTGGTGGTGGTTCCGACCATGCTCACCAGCGCGCGCAGCGTCGAGCATCTGGTCGAGGCGCTGGAAGTCAGGTTCCTGGCCAATCGCGACGCAAATCTGCACTTCGCCCTGTTGACCGACCTGCGCGATGCGGCCGCGGAAACCCTGGACGAGGACGCAGCGCTGCTGCAGCTGGCCCGGGAGCGGATCGAAGCCCTGAATGCGCGCTACGCGAGCGGTGGCAACGACGTCTTCTTCCTGTTGCATCGCCCGCGCCGCTGGAACCCCCACGACCGCATCTGGATGGGTTACGAGCGCAAGCGCGGCAAGCTGGCGGACCTGAACGTCCTGCTGCTGGAGGGAATACGCAACGGCAACAGCGACGGCTTCTCCCTGGTAGTCGGCGCGACAGCGGTGCTGGCCGGCGTGAAATACGTGATCACCCTGGACACGGACACGCAATTGCCGCGCGATGCCGCGCATCAGTTCGTCGGCACCATGGCGCACCCGCTCAACCGTCCGGTCTACGACGCTTCCCTGGGGCGGGTGTGCGCGGGCTACGGCATCCTGCAGCCGCGCGTCAGCGTGAGCCTGCCCGGCACCAGCCAGTCGCGCTATGCGCGCCTGAACGGTGGCGAGCCGGGCATCGATCCATATACCCGCGCCGTCTCCGACGTCTATCAGGACGCGTTCCAGGAGGGCTCGTTCATCGGCAAGGGGATCTACGACGTCGCCGCCTTCGAACAGGCGCTCAAGGGGCTCTTTCCCGAGAACCGGATTCTCAGCCACGACCTTCTCGAAGGCTGTTACGCGCGCGCCGGGCTGTTGAGCGACGTGCAGTTGTACGAGGAATACCCGGCCCGCTATGGCGCCGACGTCAACCGCCGCTATCGCTGGATCCGCGGCGATTGGCAACTCGCGGGCTGGCTGCTGCCGCGCGTTCCCGGCCCCGACGGGCGGCGGAAAAATCCACTCTCGGCGCTGTCGCGCTGGAAGGTATTCGACAACCTGCGCCGCAGCCTGGTGCCGGCGGCGTTGACGCTGCTCCTGCTGCTGGGCTGGACGCTGTCTGCGTCGCCCGCGTTCTGGACCCTGGCGGTGCTCGGCATTCTCCTGATCCCGTCCCTGCTGGCCACGCTTCTCGATCTGTGGCGAAAACCGGACGACATGCGCCCGGGCCAGCATCTCGCTGCCGCCGCCCATGCCGCCGGCCAGCGCTTGGCCCAGACCGGCTTTGCCCTGGTGACGCTGCCTCACGAGGCGTTCTACAGCCTGGATGCGATCAACAGCGCGGCCTGAGGCAAAACAATTTGGCGCCCGCGTTGAAGGCGAAAACAGACTTCCTTTGAATAAATCCGAAGCCATTATTCTTATTGAAAACGACCCCAGGCTCTTTAACGGAGAAATGCAGGCTGCCAGGGAGGCGCGATCGTCAGGGCCAGAGGCCCAGCGTCTTGTCTTTGAAAGAATTCTAGACAGGGTTGACACAAACAGGCAAATCCGCAGTAGCTTTTCGACGTCAAGGATAAAAACGGCGATCTCAGACGCTGAATTAATCGGGAAATTAAATGATTATGTTGTCAAGACGCAGCAACAAAGGGTAAGCTCATTCTTTGAAAAATCCGGAAAGGAATCCGTTGATATTCCTTTAGATTCCGGCCATGGCTACCAGACCTATGTCCGCGATCAGCAAGCCTCAAGCGGCGTCAGGCCCGTGAGCCTCACCGCCACCACCGCGCCGATTCAGCTGATTGGCGGCGGGCAGATTCAAGTCGGACAAACGCTGAACTTCAACAATAATGTTGTTTTCGACGATAAAAAAGAACCGGTGGCCTTTGTGCAGACGCTTGCCTCAGCACCCGACGCCAAAGAACCTTTCCGCAATGTTATTGTTCCGTTTGTGAATGGTGTTGTGGAAATCGAAGCCGGCGAACAAGCGCTTAGCACGCCGGACCACCAGCAGATTTCCGCATCCGTGACAAGAGTTTACGAATTGACTGATACAAAAACAGGCGATACGCGGTTGAAGGGGATCAAGATTAACCTTTCTCAGGATATCGCTGACCTCGGTTTAAAAGCCGGCCTATATCATATCAGCCCCATGGGCATCTTAACAAATCCGGCCGAACCAACCGAGGCCCTGGTTGCCATTCAAGAAAATTCCTTTGTCGCCATCGGCGACAACAACCAATTCGAATCGCCGATCATCCAAGACGTGACTGTTAAGACACCTTCCGGAAAAGAAGTCTTGATACCCGTCAGGGGTGCTTTTGAAATTTACGATGTTGCCGGGGATGAGATTCTTCACTTGGGCCTTAAAGTCGCCGAAGATGTGGCGATTGGCGAGGTCATGCTGAATAAAGGTGATCTCCTTAATTCTGAAGGGCAAATTCTCTCAAGGGGAATACAGAAAGCCGCATTCGAAGGAGATCGCGTGCTTCCCTTCATTGATCATAAGATCAAAAACACCATCCCAGAGCCTGTCATTGTTGACGGGGTGTCTTTAGCGCCGAATTATTCTTATGATTCGAAAGATGGATTTATTTATGACGATGCCAATCGTCTTGCTAGCGTCAATGTTCCGCTACTCAATGGTTATCATGTTGCCCTTCCTCTTCATGTGTCTATCCAAAGGGATAACCCGCAAATCCAATCTATTTTAGAGCTGGATGATTCTGCGGCAGCCGCACTTTCGGATGAGGAATTTAAAGCCAGGGTCGCCCTAAAAATGAAGACCTTACTTCAAGAGATGACAACTGACGGCGTGTCGCTTCGTTTCCAGCCTGTTGAAGGGCCTGCCGTGTCCGCAGATCAAAGAGCAACGGTTCAAAGGCTCTTTGCCAATACACGTTTGTTCTTAGGTTTGACTGCGCCGGATGCCGAAGTTTCAGAATCCAACAGCGCCAAAAACGTTCCGATGCTTCGGATTACCAATAAGCAAGGGGAAACATACTTTTTTGATCCTCTCATAGAAAGAGAAGGATCTGCGGGCAGCAGGGCTGACATCGGCTTAGTTGTCGGCTTTAATGTTTTCTTAAGTAAAATAACACCCCTGACAACTTTGGATGCCTCAGGTGTCCTCGCGCACGAAAACGTGCATTTGTATCATCGGTCGACTAATCATCTTGGCGCAGCGCGAATTAAAATGATTGGACAAGGAATGCCTGAATTAACGCAACAAATGGCATTGAGCGAATATTCTCAATTCGCGGCCCAGGGTGATGGCGTCGCTATCGGAGAGGCCATTGCTCATCATGCCGAGGCCATACGTAAATTACACGGTGGTTCTATGAGCGATGCCGCGGCGGCATTCCAAAGAGGGAGAGATTTTACTTATCTGGCAGAGTATACTTATCGGTTGATTTTGCAGGGCGCGGAAGTTGAAGCGACACCCGATCAAAACATTTTCTCGGTTAATGTCAAAGATTCTAAAGGAAACGGTTTTAATCTTACAATGTCTTTACCGGCTCAAGAGATTCGGTCGCCGGAAGAAACAGGCATGACGGCCAAAGATTTGGTTTTGCACCGATTGAATAAAGTTGTTCAATCGGCTCCCGAATATGCCGCTCGGCTGGATGTCGAATTCAACATTGCCCAAAATCAGGCCGGCAATAAAATCGCCTGGGCAATCAAAAACTACGCCTTTTCAAAGAGAAATGAAAGTGATCTTCAAAAGGCGTTAGGAAATGCCGTCCGGGCAGGCGGCCATTTCGCCGCAATGGAAGCAACGACCCTCAATGCCCATCGTCTTTTAGCGGAAATCCTTAGCGACCCCTCACCGGCAACAGTTAACAACAAGGGCCGTTACATCAAAATCAACGAAAATACAGGACGCGGCGTCGTCGCAGATAAAGACACAGGAAGAATTATTAGATTTTTCAGCGACAATTCCTTTAAACCTTCTTCGTTAGCTATTCAGGACGGCCGCTCTGCAATTGGTTTAGATAAAACAGAGCTCCCCAAGGATAGGATGGTATCGCTTATTAAGCGCGCAAGCGCTGACCAAAATCAAGGCCCTGACATGGCTTTGATTAGCCTGACGGCTCCTACCGCTAAAGGACCGATGGGCTTGATGACGCAAGAAGGCATTTCTGCTGACCTCACACCCACCGGCACTGTTGAAGATTTCGTTGCGCCCAAAGCGCCGACAATTGAAGAAGACATTATGCCCGGCCGCGCACCGCCGGTTGCCAGCGTGCCTTCTTTAGAAATTCCGTCCGCCCCATTACAAATTCCTTCAGCTCCCGCAGCTCCTTCTTTTATGCCGTTCAGTTCGCCACTTTCTATGAAAAACGCCGTCATCGACCGCTCGTTCTTGGGCAAGGCAGTCGGCAGTTTACAGTCTACAGTCGGCAGTTTATACAGCCCACAGCTCACAGCCCAGAGCTCACAGCTTACTATTTCCGTTCCCGGCGGGGAGGTGGTTGGCGACCGCGCGCTGTTGGGCACGGCAGGGCCAAAGGCTGCAGTCATCATTCCACAGTTAACAGACATCAGCCTCACTCCGCTATCATCCAACGCCTTGCCGATGGATGATATGTCGGCTCAAGACTTTGCCAACAGGGTTACAGGCAGTCCTTTCCTTAATCATGATGCGCCGACAGCTCTTTTGATTGCACGTCATAGAGCCCATATTATCAATATGGGCAGAGAACTCGGTCGCGTTAAAACAAGCGTATCTGACATCATCGATACATTTGTTGCGAGTTCCTCAGATCCCGCACAAGCCCGAGAGTGGGTCAATGGTTTACGAAGGTTTCGCAATCTGGATCCCGCAGCCATTAAAGCCGCCCTTAAAAAACATAACGGTAATCAGACTTTAGCTGCAGCGGATCCGGATCTCGGTGTCAGCACGAAAACACTCAGGACTTATATGAGATTCTACGGTATCGATGCCCAAGAATTTTTTGGCAAAAAGCCCACGGTTTCCTTTTCAAAAGAATTATTGGCTCGTTATCCGGGCCACGAGCGCATGAAAGAAGCGCTTTTAGCGCATTATCCCAATGCCCTTGCGATATCAAGAGCCCTTGGTGTAAAGAAGGGAGTCGTGCATGGTCTTCTTAGAGTGTTTACCGCGGATCCGCAAAATGCCCAATGGCTTGAGACATTAGCCGCAGAAAAACCGACCAACAGATATAAAAACTATCCTTCTAAGGAGAGAATGCGAGAACTCGTTACTGCTCACGGGTTGGATAAAAAACAAATAGCCAGCGCCTTGGGCGTGGGGCCCAAAACCGCACAGAAGTATCTGGATGAATTTATGCGCCATGCCCAAAATGTCCGATGGTATAACAATTTCCTTCAACCAAGAATGATAGAAGCCGTTAAAGCTTTTGGGCTCGACCCGCAAAAAGTCGCTCAAGCCTTGGACGTGGCGCCCGAAACCGCACAGAGATATCTGGATAGATTTATGAGCCCTGCCCAAAATGTCCGATGGTATCAGAAACAACAGTCCCTGGCCAAAGAAAAACAGCTCTCCGCAGATCTGGGCAACAAGATCTTGAATGTCCAGACCCTGGCGCTTTATCTTTTTAGAAACGCCGGCGCCACGCAAACAGAAATCGCTTCTTACTTTAGCGTGGACAATTCTCAGATCAAGCCTTATTTTGAATCCAAAGAAAATGTAACCCTCATCCTTGATGATTTAATGGCCAGGGGCGTTAGGCTGACACCGGCCAATCTCAGAGGCCGTCAGAAGAAGTCGTCGGGTCCTGCCCTTTCCATTGCCTTTAATACCCTTGAATTGTATAGAGAATATCCGCTTGCGTATCGCCCTTCTGATCCCAGAATTTATTTTCTTTTCGGCATGGAAGCGGCCAATAGCCTTACGAGTCCGGACGCGCTTGCCAATGCCGGCAGAATCCTGAGATCTCTTCTGGCCCAGTACCATCCGGACAGAATTCGTGATCCGCGAATGCTAATCATTGCGACACAAAAGTACGTAAATACCAATAACGCTTTTGACATGCTTGAAGAAATTCGTGAGAACCGCCTAAGAAGAACCCAGCCGTTTCCGTCGGCGCCGAAACCCAATGCCGCGGCCGTATTATCGCCAGTATCCGGCGATAGCGGATCGCTCAGGCCCTCCGCGCCGCCCGCGCTTTTGGCGCCGGCCATGGTTCTTTTCCCTCAGATTATGGCGCGTTTGAGCGAACGCCGCCGGGCTTCACCGCATTTGAACAATCTTTTTAATTTGCAAGAGACAATGACCTTGTCTGTGGCCAGGATTCTTGTGGGCGAATATTTACAGCAGTACAAAGTTAACGGGCAAAAACCGTACAAAGGCATGACCGCCGATGAGCTTGCCAGCGACCCCGCGAAATTCCAGGAAGTCTTTAGCCGGGTCGTCGGCGAGCTTTATGACCTTGAACGATTCAAAACAGATGACCTGAAAACAAGAATGTTCGGCCAAATGGCTGTTGCCTTGAATAAAGTTTACGAAGCGAATTCTCAAAGCCCGTTGCCCCAAACCCCATCCGTTTCCGCTTCCGCCAAAATAGCGCCGGTTAACAGAATTTCTGAAATGGCAACCCATAGCTTGCAGCTCACCCCCTCCGTTCCCGGCGGGGAGGTGGGTGGGGACTCCGCGCTATTACGTAAAACGTTAACCCCCTTCGCTGTCGGGGTTTTAGGCCTTTTAAGCCTTGGTGCGGCAAGCCGAGTAAACGCAGTATCAGATGCCGTTGCTCAATTCTATTTGTCAAGCCCGAGAGGCGATATGCCGAAACTTGCGAGCTTAGAAGCCGCCAAGGCCGAGCTTAACCAAAGCCTTAACGCAATGATTGTGAATATGACGAAGACTTACGGCGGTTATATTATTCCGCCTCAAATTAAAGCCCCTCGCTTAACGAAAATTGTTGATGGCATTCAAGGCGCGCCGACCTTTGACAATATCACCGCAGCTGTTTCTAAAGAACTCAAGGCAGGATATGCCAAATATAACGCGGGCCGGATGAGTGCGTTGGAAGTCGATCAACTGGCAGCGCTTGAAGAAGAAGTCTTAAAGGAAGTCTATGCTCTTTGGGCGTCTACACCCTATGATAGCGCCGGCGTTGCTAATGGAGAGAAGCACGTCGGTGATCTAGCTCATGTTTTCAAGGGTGATCCGCATTATAAAGATACTTCTCGAGTCGGTATTTGGCAGTCCTTGGCACGGGCTGCCGGGATGACGCTTTATGACCTTGGCTTCCCAAGCGAAAACATCCAATTTATCGGAGTTAAAAAAGACTTTCTTGGGCACGATCCGGACTTAGCTATTGTTAAAGACAAAGAGGGCAATGTTATTGGCGGCGGCCACATGACCCTCCTTGTTCACGGTATTAAGAAATCCTACCTCTTTGATTTGACAGAAAGAATTGAAACACCGGACGGTCAGGTATCTCTTTCTAGCATTAATATTCCCCATAAAGTTCTTAAAGCCCCTGACGGAACACTTATTGATTTAAGTAAAACAGATCTAAGATCTGTTAGGGGTGAGACATTCCCTGAAGCTCTTGACCACAATCAGGCCAGCGAGATCACATCCCTCTTAATTGATGAGAATAATACGGTTGGATCGCTGTTTACAAGCGGGCAAATATCGCTCAATGACGCTTTGGTGCGCTGGGGTATGGTTGCAAGCACCGTTGATTCCCTGCAAACTCATTCAGTTGTTGCCGTGGCCCATCATCCGGATCTGCGCGATAATTTGTCAAGATTAAAAGAAACAGTTCATAAAAATATCACAGATAACCAAAAAGCCCAAGCTTCATCGTCGGCAAGCAGCCCCACGGGCGCCACGACCAAAAACATAGACATCCCCGTGCCATCCACAGGCAGCGATATAGAAAGGGCCTTTGATTTACTCAGTAAGCTTAATGATGCGGTGAACCAGGCAAGCACGCTAGCAGATTACGGAGAGATCGAAGCCTCAATCGGCCGAATAGCTGATTCATTGCAAAATTCACCTTTGGCCAGCGTCACAACAAAGCAGGCAAACGCCACATTGAACGGCCAGCCTGTCGACGGCCCAGGGGCCATCAAGGCAGCCGAAGAAATCGGAATGCTTGCTAAGTTTAATCGTTTAGTTTTACAGAATAATTCCATTGATATCAATTCCCAAAACGCTTTAGGAGAATATGAAAGTCTTTTGAAGGAAGTTCAATCTTTGAGCCGTTCCTCACAGACGCCTCAGGATTTAAAGAGCGCTTGCGAAGGATTGATAACGACAGTCAATGCCAACATCGCCCAATTAAAACAAATTGGCTCTATTGAATTTCTTACGGAACCTCAATATACACTTAATCTCTCGACTGGCACACTCACGCACATACCAACTGGTGAAAAGCTTCCCGCGAGTTTACCGGGCCCAGGCCCGATCACGCCAGTTGCTCCCCCAGGTGTCCTTTTTGGAACGATTTTGCCCGGTCTTGTTGGAGTGGGCAGGGTGACAAAAAATACCATCTCCGTTCCCGGCGGGGAGGTGGTTTCGTCTGACCCGGCGCTGTTGACAGGAGCAACCTCCATCCTCGGCATGACGGAGGTTGGCCACACAATTGAGTTGAAAGGTTTAGTCTATGAAAGCTATTTGGCTTTACAGAAAATCCAAAAAATCCAAAAGAGAGCTAAAGAATTAGGTCGCTCCGTTGTTGTTGTGGAAAACCTTTCCTACGGTGCGGTTGCCCTGGCGCCTATCACGGTCCAACGTAACGGTAGCGATAGGAGATATATTATCGGCACAGACATTCCCGTCATCTCGACAAAAATCGGTTCGTCGGAATCAGATGGTAACGACATTGTACTGCGGAAAGGTCTTTTTAGCCAGGAGCAAGCTGCTGACCTGTTAAAAGATAAGCCGATAGTTATCGTGGTTGACGGATCTACATCGGTGGGCGCTTTGACGAAGACCAATGCGCATATTCCCTACGCATTCAGAGGTTACAGAAATTATTTTATGGCGGTTAATAAAGCGCTAAGCGGCCGCATCGATCCTTTTGATTTTCAGGAAGATGAAGAATTTGTCAAAAGATTGGAAGACCAGCCTACATTTCAGGTTCTTGTTGAGAACTTAAAAGGCCAAGCAACACAAATAAGCGCAAGAGATAACCAAGGCTATAAGTTCGCCTTCTATTATCCCGGTCAACGAGAGCTTTATTTAAAAAGCGCAGTCGACGAGCAAAAAATTAAAGTTGCGCCAAGATTGGAGAATGTCGAAAACATCTTAGGACCCACTGTTGTCTTTATGCAAACAGCCGTTGAACCAGAAGCTGTCCCACAGGAAATTAAAGATAGTTTTATCGGAGGCTCGCATACACCAGCCTACTTTGATAATACGGATTATTTCAAATCAGGGGTCTACGTGGATGCTTCTCGAAGATTATTCAGGGAATTCCTAAAGGAAAGAGGAGAAGAGATCCCGCGTGAGAGTCTTGCGCTGGCCACCTCTGATGACAAGGGCAAAGATCATCGTAGGATATTTCAATTCCGTGAAGAAGGTTATGGTTTTGTTAAAATCTCGCTTCCAAACAGATCATGGTTTACACGGTTCAGCCGTAGCGCTCAGGAGATCCTTGTCTTATCCTTAAGGAATGCGATGCGCTTAGAAAATGTTTCAGGGGGTGAATTGAGTCAGTATATTGCAAGCCTTAAAGTTGTTGGCCGGCCTTCGATGGACTTACTATCCACCAGGGTCAGTGGGCTTGTTAATGCGACACTCGAGAGCATTGGCGTCGAATTATTATCAAGCGATGATCTTCTTGTGGCTCTTCAAGGCGTAGGCGCTCAGAAAGAAAGTTTTGTTAAAGTGACTCCTGACAGGGCCCGCCTTTCAGACGACCGCAATCCCGAGTTTCCAGCGATGAAATCTTCTGAAACGAGGGACCGCGCGCTGTTGGGCAAGGCCTCCGTTCGCAACTTTTTAGCCAAGTTAAGCGTTGGTTTTTCATTACCGTTGTTTGTTGCAGCCTCAAAACTCAACGCGCAAGCGCTTGATACCACAATGACTTATTTTCCAGGCGTGCAAAATTCCACATGGATTAATTTCATGGCTTACAGCCTTTTCTTGGGGATACCCCTTGGTGCTCTATGGACCATATCTTCATTGGCGGGAAAAAGGATGACCGGACTTGCGAAAGCCGATTCTTTAATAAAAGTTTTTGATGCATTTGATAGAAAGATCAAGACCGAGGAAAAATTGAGAGAAAAATTGGCTCAGCTTCCATCCGCCTATGCCAGATTAGACGTTAATAAGGACCGGATTCTTCTTCATAATCTTCTTGGGATTCCGCTTGAAGTGTTAAATGCTTTCTGGCCGGGGCCTGGAAAAATATTTGATGATTTGAAAAGCGGAAGTTTTAAAGCCCGCATGAGGGATATTGAACTTGGGCTCAAAAGACTTTTGGCTGATCCAGATGTTAGTCATGAAATAAAGATTGCGCGCGCCAAAGAAGTTATTTCCGGTATTACGGATACCTATAAAGTCAGTGAATTTAATAAGGCCGATAGATTGATTTCAATTGTCGCCAAACATAGGGATTTTTATCGTAATACTGCAGTGGAAAAGTATATCGACTTGAAATTCGCAGGAATTGAGCCGACCGAGATCCTGATGTCCTCACCTTTGACAGTGGGGCAGTTGACGAAAGAATCCCGAAGAGTCCGCCAGGGCGGATTTGATATCAATAGTCCGATTGATGTGGATTTAAATTACGGTAATCTCAAAAGCGATTTAGCGGGTCAGCGCGACTTGGGCTATCCTGATTTCTTAGATATGATTGAATCAATAAGAAAAGGAAAGAAGTTCGCATCAGGAAATATTGACGATATTTCTAGCCATGATACCGTTCAGGTAAAAGGTTTAGTCTATGAAAGCTACCTGGCCTTGGAGAAAATCCGGGAAATTCAAAAGAGAGCCAAAGAATTGGGCCGTTCCGTTGTTGTCGTGGAAAATCTTTCTTACGGCGCGGTGGCCCTGGCGCCTATTACGGTCCAGCGAAACGGCAGCGGGAAAAAATACATTATCGGCACGGATATTTCTGTCATCTCGACAAAGATCGGTTCCACCGAATCGCACAATAATGAATTTATCCTGCGCGAAGATCTCTTTAGCCAGGAGCAGAGGGCAAGCTTATTAAAGGACAAGCCGATAGTTATCGTGGTTGACGGTTCTGCGTCGGTGAGCGATGCGACCAGAACATCTCCGCATATTCCTGACGGATTCAAAGGCTATCGAAACTATTTCATGGCCGTGAATAAAGCGTTGGGCGGCCAGGTGAGACCCGCTGACTTTTATGAAGACCAAGAGTTTGTCAGCGCATTAGAAGAACAGCCTGCCTTCAATACTCTTATCGGAGATTTACAGAATCAGGCCACGGGGCTTAACGGTACGGACAAACAAGGCTATAAATTTACATTTTATTATCCCGGTCAAGAAAAGCTTTATTTAAGAGTCAACAAGCAAAAAGATATTGTTGCGCCAAAACTCCAAAATGTTAGCGACATGACCGGCCCAACCGTTGTCTTTATGCAAACAGCCATAGAACCGGAAGCTGTTCCGCAAGAGATAATGGATAATTTTATCGGCGGGGTGCATAAGCCGGCCTACTTTGATGATAAAGATAACTACAAGAGATTTACCTTGGCTTACGAAGAAGGCTATGGCATTGTCCAATCACGCGTCTATGTGGATGCCTCCCGGAGATTATTCACGGAATTCCTGAAGCAGCAAGGAAAAGAGATCCCGCGTGAAAGTTTTGCGCCGGCCATCGCCTTCAACCATCCGATTAACGCGGTTGTCCTTGATTTGGACGGCACGATTGCCAAAACAGATAAGCCTCTTCAGGAACCGATGCTTGAGCGCTTGATAAGCTTATTGCAAAAAAAGCCCGTTGTTATCATCACTGAAGATATTTCGGCGAATGTCAATGCGCGATTGGTCAATTCTTTGCCTGCTGACGTGCGGCATAACCTTGTCATTTTTTCTGATAGCGGCGCCAAAGGCTATACCTTTAGGACCGACGGAAGCGAAGTCCTTTTGAGCGGTTACAATGCTAAGAGTTTGATTGATGAAAGCACGAGACTCGCGGTTGAAAAGATTATTGTAGAAAAATTCAACGGCCAAATCGTTAGGGACAGCCGCACCAACCGTCTGAGTCCGGACTATAGGATTGATTTACGCGTCCCAGATGGTGTTGACCGGACCAAAGTTTTATCCGCGTTTCAGAATGAATTAAACAAAGCCGGCATTGGGGCCAAGGCCTACAAGGTTGGCTCCACTTCGATTAAGGTTGTGCTTCAGCATAAAGATGATGCCCTGAGGCAATATTTAAAAGATGCCAGTATCGAGCCCGCGAATGTGCTTATTGTTGGTGATTCGGCAAAAACCGGCGGATTGGACCGTAAGATGCTCACCGCTTTCCCTGCGGCTGTGAGTGTTAATGTGGGCCGTTATTCTCATAGCATTGCTAATGAAAACCCCAATATTGTCCAGCTTCCAGGTGCGGACGGCATTCAGAAGACATATCAGATTTTGACAGCCATTGATCAGAGAGGCCAGATCCCCGAAACGATGTTGGTCAACGCAACACCAACATTAGTGTCCGACTCCGCCCTTTTGGGCGGGGCGGGGGTTGGGGACTCCGCGCTGGTTGTTCGTGA
>ADZX01000452.1_pt1 | contig 15241 bp, 12 predicted proteins | sample 349688 | NCBI WGS metagenome assembly ADZX01 (sample SAMN00713648, study PRJNA49615) | sediment metagenome | isolation source: Carrizo shallow lake | place: Spain: near Madrid | collected 2007-02-15 | depth 25 m m | reverse complement strand
GATCAATCCGAACGAGACGGACCTGAGCCCGCACGCTCATCTGGTGTTGCGGGCACCGTCCGGCCAGGTTCTCCCCGCGTTACTCCAGCGGATGGGCTAGAAGTTCAGCATCACGTCGGTCGTGAAGACCCAGCCGTTGGAGCCGACCAGATAAGGCAGGCTCGATCCGCCGGTCGCAGAGTCCTCGAGGTAGAGACCCTGCACGTTGAGACGCAATTCGCGGCGCTGCATCGGGAACCAGTTCAGGCCGAGCGCCACGTCCCACGGCTCGCCGAACTCACCGTAGATCTTCGAGCCGGAAACGTAGGCCTGAAGTGTCTTCGGCACGACCATCGCCGAGCCCTGCAGCTGAAAGCCGTGGTCGAACATCTCGTCGTTATCGAAGGGCAGCGGCCCGTTCGCCCTGAAGTCGTCGACCCAGCGCCAGTAGTACTCGCCGTCGAGGGAAAAGCCGTCGTACTTGGCTCCGGCACTGAGCGCGGCCATCCGGTAGGTCGCCTTGCGGATCTGCGTGCCCGTGCCGAACGGATCCTCCTGGAAGATCAGGGTGCCGTCCGAGAGCCGGATCTGGCTGTTCTCGAAATCGTCGAGGCCGGGCTGGGCCTGGGCATCCTCGCGACTGCGGGTGAAGTGGGCGCTGAAAAGTGTCGCCAGATCTTCATGCTGCTCGAAATCGCCGAACCCCTGGGCCGGGCCGAACTCGCCCGTCGTCGGCATCCACCACAGCGCACCGGAGAACGTATTGAAATTCGCATCGAGCTCGCTCGCGTCGATGCCCAGCTGACTCAGGTTGTTGCCCAGCATGGCACGGTAGCCGACCGTGTCCGAGAGCTTGCCCCAGGCCCAGATGCCCGATGTGTAGGACCCGCGGAAGAACTCGTCCGCCATCGTGCGGTTGTCGACACGCAACCAGTTCGGGAACGTGTAGTTGGTCGTTCGCGTGCTCGGCAACGCACCGATACCGCCGGCAAGACTGAACGCATCGTTGAAGTGATAGCTCAGGTTGCCGGCCACGACGACCTGGGCACTCTGGCCCTGGCTCGTGTTACTGGTCCAGGTGTAGAACAGGAAACGGAAATCCGGATCGAACAACCAGCCCTTGAAATTGAGCGTGACCTTCTGGAATTGCACGTCGTTGCGCAGGTCGAGATCCTTTGTGCGACCGAAGGCGTCGGTGTAGGTGTCATCGAGCGCGAGCTGGTTCAGATAGCGGATGTAAGTGAACGCGCTGAACGCGACCTCGGCATCCTCGGAGCGGGCGAGGACGATGCCCTTGCCGCCTTCGTAGCGGCCCCAGGAAGACTCTGTCTCCTCGGGAGCCTTGGCGTCGAGCGCGCCCAGTGTGGGCTCTTCCACCGCAATCGCCGGCACCGGGGCAGCGTCCGGTTTCGGCAGAGGCTGTGCCGCCACGGGAGCCTCGCCGGCAACGACCGCGGGCACGGGCTGCGCCTTCGCTTCGAGTTCGCGGATCCGGGCGTCCCGCTCAGCCAGTTGCTGCTCGAGTTGGGTTTGCCGCTGCTCGAGTGCCCGCAACCGCTCCTCGATCGAGGCATCGGTCGCAGCAATGGCCAGTAGCGGAGTTGCCGCGATTGCCGCGACGATTGCTCTGGTGAGATGCATCGATATTCCCCCGTTCTGGCCGCGGCATTCTATTGCAACCGCGTTGGACGCATTAGTCAGTGCAAACGCATACGGCGGGCCGGCGGCACGCGTGATTGTCTGTCAGTCGATGACGTTTGAAAGGTTCGGCGTTCCGAGCCGGTCCTATGGGTAGGCAACCAAATGCCGAGCCGCCGCGAATTAAACCCCATGCCCACATCAAGACGCATTGAGCCCCGACCATCCGAAATCACTCCGCGAGAGCGCTATTTCAGTCGCCGCGAGATCATTGCCGGGCTGGCGGGTGCCGGGCTTGCAGTCGGCGCGGGTCCGGCCTCGTCCGCGGAGCGTCTCAAGTTCTCGAAGAACCCTCGCCTCAGCCTGGCTGAGCCAGCTAATTCATTCGAAGATATAACGACTTACAACAACTTTTACGAATTTGGTACAGGTAAGTCGGAACCGGCTGAGCGCGCCGGGCGATTCAGGACTCAACCCTGGACTGTGACGATTGCCGGCGAGGCCGAGGTCACGGGCACGTTCAACCTCGAGGACATCCTCCAGCCCCACACGCTCGAGGAGCGGATCTACCGGCTGAGGTGCGTCGAGGCCTGGTCGATGGTGATCCCGTGGGTCGGCTTGCCACTCGGTGACCTGATCAAGCGGTTCCGACCGACCTCACGCGCGAAGTACGTCGCGTTCAAGACGGTTCATCGCCCGGATGAGATGCCCGGACAGCGCTTCCCCGTGCTCGAGTGGCCCTACGTCGAGGGCCTGCGAATCGACGAAGCGGTGCACCCGCTGACGATCCTCGCGGTCGGACTCTATGGACAGGTGCTGCCCAACCAGAATGGCGCCCCGCTCCGCCTGGTCGTGCCGTGGAAATATGGCTTCAAGGGCATCAAGTCGATCGTCGAGATCCGCTTCACCGAGAAGCAACCGCCGACGTCCTGGAACATCTCGGCACCGCACGAGTACGGTTTTTATGCCAACGTGAATCCCGCCGTCGATCACCCGCGCTGGAGCCAGGCGAAGGAACGGAAAATCGGTGCCGGCGTGTTCGCGCCCCGCCAGCCAACGCTGCCGTTCAATGGCTACGCCGAGCAGGTCGCCGGCCTCTACCGCGGCCTGGACTTGCGCAAGAACTTCTAGTCCCAAGGAAATTACTCAAGGGCAATGTCCGGGATTTCCTATCCCCCATCCCCTATCCCCTAACTTCAATGCGTCGCTTCCTGAAGCCCCTGCTTTTCGTTCTCTGCGCACTGCCGCTCGCCTGGCTGCTCGCGCGAGCATTCGGCGTCGCCGGCGCAGGTCTCGGGCCGAACCCGATCGACGAGATCATGGATCGACTGGGCGAATGGGGCCTGCGCCTGCTGCTGGCCACGCTGATGGTCTCGCCGCTCGCGGTGACGCTGCGCAAACCGTGGCTGATGGGCCTGCGGCGCATGCTCGGCCTCTACGCCTTTGCCTACCTGAGCCTGCATTTCCTCAACTGGCTGGTGCTCGACCAGTGGTTCGACCTGCCTGCGATTGCGGCAGACATCGTCAAGCGACCGTACATCACCGTGGGTTTCGCGGCATTCCTGATGCTGGTGCCGCTCGCCGTAACGTCGACTGCGGGCTGGATGCGTCGTCTCGGGCGACGTTGGCACCGATTGCACCAGCTCGTGTATCCCGCTGCGATCCTCGGTTGCGTGCACTTCTGGTGGCAGGTCAAGGCCGACTGGCGCGAGCCCGCCGTGTACGCGGTGGTGCTTGCGGTGCTGCTGGCTTGGAGGGTCCGGCGCGCGAGGGGTCGTCGATCCCGGGCGAGCGCTGCGGCTCGACTCGGGGCGCAGTCGACGACGGCCGCAGGCTAATTCGTGCTCATCAGCAGGAGTCCCGCCAGCACGATCACCGCGACGACCACCGACTCGGCCACGATCACGGCGATCGGCCGCCACCCGACGCGCGCAAGATCGCCCAGCGAGGTCTTGGTTCCCAGCGCCGCAATCGCAGTCACGAGACACCATCGTGAGGCCTCCTGCAGTCCGGCGTTGACCGATTGCGGCACCCATCCGCTGGAATTGATGATCACCAGGGCGGCGAACGCAACCAGGAACATCGGTAGCAGCGGCGGCCGGGTGACGTTGGCGTGCGATTGCTGATTGGCACGGAACAGGAAGGAAATCACGAGAACCGCCGGCAACAGCAGCGCGACCCGGAACAACTTGACGATCGTCGCCGTGTCGCCGGCATCGTCCGAGATGCTGTAACCCGCACCGACGACCTGGGCCACGTCGTGGATCGTCGCGCCGAGGAACACGCCGGCACCGCGGGAATCGAAGCCGATCGCGGTGGCCACCAGCGGGTAGACGATCATCGCGATCGTCGATAGCGCCGTGACGACGACCACCGTCATGACCGTGTCGCGTTCGTGCGTCGGCCCGCGCGGCAGTACCGCCGCGATCGCGAGCGCAGCTGACGCCCCGCAGATCGCAACCGCGCCCCCAGTGAGCGCCCCGAAGCTCGCCTCGAGTCGCGCGCTGCGCGCCAGCAGCCAGCCGCTGGCGATCGTCAGCACGACCGCGAAGGCCGTGAGCGCGAGCACGCCGACGCCCAGTGACTGGATCTGGTCGAAGGTGATGCGCATGCCGAGCAATGCGACGCCGAAACGCAGGATCGTGCGCGACGCGAACTCGAGGCCGGGCTGGCAGCGTGGATCCTGCGAGAGAAAGTTGACGGCGATGCCGAGCAGCAGCGCGAAGAGCATGACCGGAGCGCCGTAATGCTCCGCCAGCCACGAGGCCGCCAGGGCCACCAGTCCGGCAATGACCAGCCCGGGGCCGAAAGGCTTGATTCGCGCGACGTAGCGATTTCCTGCTGTCATCCGCCGAAGTCTAGTCCTCATCACGACCGCTGGCTGCGCAGCTTGCTCCAGGAATGCGCGAAGACCGAGGCGAGGATCACGGCCACGCCGAGGTAGAAGGCGATGCCCAGCTCGCGCTGCTCGCCGAGCAGCAGGATTGCCAGCACGATCGCGTAGACCGGCTCCAGGCTCACGGCCAGCTGCGCCGTGAATGCACTGGTGTGGCGCAGCGCGCCAAGCGCGAGTGCGAACGGCAGCAGCGTGCAACCCAGCGCGAGGGTCAGCAGCAGCAGCGCGTCGCGGTCGTCCGGCCATGGCATCCAGGGTCCGGAGCCTCGCCACGCCAACGCCACGACGGTGAGGAACAACGTGCCTGCGGCCAGTTCCACGCCGGTCACCAGCAGCGGGCTGGCCCGTTCCACATAGCGCTTGTTGAGTGCGCCGAAGATGGCCACCAGCAATGCCGAGAGGACGCCCACTGCGATGCCGAGCCGCATGCCCACGGGTGTGCCGCCCACGACGAGCGCGACGCCGGGCAGCGCGACGAGTCCGATCAGCAGTTCGCGTGGCTCGAATGCGCGGCGAGCGATCCACGGCTCGAGCACCGCGAGGAAGATCGGCCCCACGGCGATGCAGGTGGCCGCGACGGACGCGTTGGCGAGCTTGATGGCTGCGTAGAACGTCAGCCAATGCAGTGCGACCACGATGCCGATGCCGGCGAACCGCGCCAGCATCGCGCGATCGAGGGCGCGCAGCTCGCGCCACAGCGGTGGCCAGGCCGCGAGTACCACGACCACGATCAGCATCCGCCACCAGACGAGCTCGAGCGCCGGCAGGCTGATCAGCTTGCCGAGGATGGCCGTGAAGCCCCATAGCAGCACGCAGAAGTGGATCTGCAGCAGCGCTTTGCGCACGGGGTTCATGGGCATCTGCGGGCGCGCGTCGTCACCTGCGCGCGATCACGAGCGCAGTTCAGGCTCGGACGGCCGCATCCTTCTTGCGGAGGTACTCCTGCACCAGCTCGAGTGCCGTCTTGTCGCAGGGCGGCAAGGCCACGTCCGTGGTGCCCTTCGGCGTCACGCGCTCGCCCCAGCGCACCAGGTGCGCGCACCAGGTCAGGCCCGCACCAAATCCAGGCAGCAGGAGCGTGCTGCCCGGCTTGACGCGCCCTTCCTCGACCGCCTCGACCAGCGCCACCGGCACGGTCGCCGCGGACATGTTGCCGTAACGATGCACGTTGACGAACACCCGCTCCATCGGCACGCCGGCCCGCTTGGCCACGGCCTCGATGATGCGCAGGTTCGCCTGGTGCGGCACGACCAGGTCGATATCGTCGGCCGTCAGGTGCCGCCGGGCCAGCACGTCGGCGCAGGCGCCGGCCATGCCCATCACTGCACGCTTGAAGATTTCCGGGCCCTCGAAGATCCAGTTCGTGTCGCCATACATCCGCGTGTAGTTCGCGTACCGCGTGCCCATGCCTTCGACGACGAGCGTGCCGCGTGCATCGCTGTCGCAGCCGAGCCGCTCGACCAGCAAGCCTTCCTCGCGATCGGTCGCCTGCAGCACGACCGCAGCGCAGCCGTCGCCGAACAGCACCGAGACGCCGCGGTTGCGCCAGTCCATGAACGCGCTGATCAACTCGCCGCCGAGCACGACCGCATTGCGCACGACGCCGGTGCGGATCATCGCGGTCGCCGTGCTGAGTGCATAGAGGAAGCTCGTGCACGCGGTGTTGACGTCCATCGCGGCCGCCTTCTTCGCGCCGAGCCGGACCTGCAGGCCGGAGGCCTGGTTCGGCACCTGGTCGTCGAAACTGCAGGTGCCGAATACGATCAGCTCGACCTCAGCCGGATCGAGGCCTGCGGCCGCCAGCGCTCGCATGGCGGCGACGTAGCCCATCTCTTCAAGCGGCACGTGTGAAACGCGCCGCTCCTTGATGCCGGTACGGCTGACGATCCACTCGTCGTTCGTATCGAGGAACGTGGCGAGGTCGGCATTGGTCAGTACGGAGGGCGGCAGGCACTTGCCCCAGCCCGTGATGGCGGCGTAGGTCACCGGAAGACCCCCAGGATTCAGTGAGGGGCGCCACTTTAGCAGCTTCTCCCGTTCCTCCGCCGTGGCCCATCAGGCCGGTGGCGCGGCCGATGGTGCCAGTCGGTCAGCCGGGCGCCGTGACGCCCGGCGCCACGACCCGGGATGACGCTTCGCTGGTATAACCAGAATCCCGATCAGGGGTCCATTCACACTGTCCGCGGCGGATTCGACGGCGTGGTGCATGATCGCAAGTGGCGCGCAGCGGTGGCGCCACGCAGCCACTGTCGTACGAATGTCCGGACGATGCGTATCAGCAGTTGTCCTTAAACCGGCGCGAACCTGCGGTCGCGTCGCGCCGCGGCCGGTCATACGAATGAAACATTGCGGTGGAATACTAATCGGTCATCCGTCGATCCAGGCGGGGAAGGGTGCGCTGCCGGTCGCGTCAGGCCGGATCGGGGCTTGCTCGCTCCGGGCTTGGGCCACTCGCGACCTGCAGCCCGTTCGCCCCGGCGACGTTCACGAAGCCCGCCGAGTAGCTCTCGCCCGGGTTCGGCGCGTCCACCGTCGGCACGTGCCAGATCTCGCCCTGGACGCGTTCGTGATTGGCGTCGATCAGCACGTAGCCGCGACGGTACAGGTCCACGTACTTCATGTGCGGTGAAGTGGCCCGCAAGAAACCCGCGGTCGGCACAGCCTCCTCGCGGTTCGGGATTGGGCCCGGGGAACTGATGGCGGGGGACACGAACTCCACGCCGACGACACCCTGGCCGGAGGCCGGGTCGTACGTCGTCGGGTCCCAGGGGTTGAACGCAAGGTCATTGCACCAGCCCGAGTGAATGTCGCCGGTGAGTACCACCGTGTTGTCGATGTAGTTGTCGACGAGGTGACGGAACAACCGCTGGCGCGCCGGGGCGTAGCCGTCCCACTGGTCAGGATTGAGCGTGGTGGCGCCGTTCGTGCCGGGGGCGGCGAGCTGCGCCATCATCACCTGCTGGCCGAGGAACCGCCAGCGCGCGCCGCGCGCCTGCGATTCGGACAGCGCGCCGTACAACCACGCCTCCTGGTCGAAACCGAGCAGCGACCGGTTCGGATCGGCAATCGTCGGGTCGCTCATCGGCAGCGCGTCGGCGCCTTTGAACGAGGCCTGCAGGTCGCGGCCGTGCAGGCGCGTGTCCAGCATCACCAGGTCGGCGAGGTCGCCGTAGCGGAATTTGCGGTAGATCCGCTCCGGGCCTTGCGGCGACGTGCGGATCGGCAGGTACTCGTGGTAGGCGCGGGCGGCTGCCGCACGACGCACCTGCCACTCGCCCTCGCCCTGGTCCGGGTTGTGGTTCTCGGCACCGTCGCGCCACGCGTCGTTGGCGCTCTCGTGGTCGTCCCACACGCAGATCATCGGGTGCTGGCGGTGCAGTTCCTGCAGATCCGCGTCGGTCTTGTAGAGCGCATGACGCAGGCGGTAGTCCGCGAGTGTCACGATCTCGTGCGCCGGCACCACGTCGCGGAGGCCCGCCAGCGCCGGGTTCGCGTATTCACCGAGCGGGTACTCGTAGAGGTAATCGCCCAGGTGCAGCACGAAGTCGAGGTCGTGGCGCTCCGCGATCCTGCGGTAGGCGTTGAAGTACCCGTACGGGAAGTTCGAGCAGGACACGAACGCGAAGCGTAGCGCTGCCGCATTGCCCACCGGCAAGGTGCGGGTGCGGCCGACCGGCGAATCCACGCCCTCGCAGCGGAAACCGTAGTAGTAGGTGCGGCCGGGCTCGAGGCCGGCTGCATCCACCTTCACGGTATAGTCACGACGAGGGTCGGTGACCGCCGAGCCGGCCGCGATCGGGTTGCGCAGCGAGCGGTCCCGGGCGATGCGCCACTGGACCGCAACCACGCCGTTGAGGCGAGCCGGCGTCACGCGCGTCCAGAGGATCACGCGGTCGTGCAGCGGGTCGCCGCTCGCGACGCCGTGCAGGAAGGCCGGCTGACGGCCAGCGGGTCGCCCGGTCACGCCACGGGCTAGGGCGGGCGAGGCCAAGCCAGCGGCCGCGAGGGCCGCCACGAAATCACGTCGGGTGAACTTCTTCATGACGGCACTCCCTACGGCAGGACCGCAATGCGATTGCGCGGCCCCGGAGCAACCGGGGAGAACGCGGCGAAGTAGTCCTCGAGCGCATCCGTGTCCACGGCGCCACCGAGCCTGTTCGTGCCTTGCGTCAGCACTGCGAAGTTGTCACCACCGTCGGCCAGGAACGAAATGTGCAATGAGCGCTTGATGTCCATGTCCCTTCCTCGTATCGATCGGTGGAGGCGGCCTCGCGGGCGCGCAACCCGGGGTGACGCGCGCGAGGCCTTGCTGTTGTTGGCATGGGGAACGCTAAGCACTGCGTGTGACAGAACGGCGAGGCGCCCGTGAAGGATTCCTTACGCCAGCCCGCGTGCCGCGCCAGTGCCAAGCCGGCGGCGCGTATACTGGCGGCGTGACCCGTTCCGGTGCGAAACAGCGCTCGGCCTACCGTCGCGAGGATGGGTGCTGGCTCATCGAGCTGCGCCTGCGCGAGGTGCGGCAGTTGTTCCACCACCTCGACCCCGCGCCCTTTCGTGAGAAGGACCTCGACCCGGCCGCCGAGGCGTACATCGAGGACGCGCTGCGCGAGATCGGCGCCGGGCAGCGGGCCCGGCTGGTGATTCATTTGCCGGAGCCCGATTGCTCGAGCGAAGAGGCCCGCTCGCTGCCAGAGTCGATTGCGAATTACTTCGGCTACCGGGCGCGGCAGGCGCGCGTCGAGCTCGGGCGACTACTGCGGCGGGCGCTGGTCAACCTCGCGATCGGGTTGCTGTTCCTCGCGGCCTGCCTGGCGCTGCGCCGTTCGATGCTGGCTGCAGGCACGCACGAGCTGCTGGCGGAAGGGCTGCTGATCATCGGGTGGGTCGCGTTGTGGCGGCCCGTCGAGATGTTCCTCTACGACTGGTGGCCGCTGCTCAGGCGACAGCGCCGCTTGCAGGCGGTGGCACAGATGCCCGTCGTGCTCAGTCGTGCCGAATCGCCACCTTCACCCCGCGTTCACGATTCCGTCACGTCGGCGCGGGCAAACTGAGGGGGGTGCCGGCAGGGCGGCGAATCCGGGTTGGGAAAATTGATGAGCGCAGCCTCGCGACGGGGCACATCCGTCCGCTTCGGTGGTTTGCTGGCCGCGGTTGTCGTCCCTGCGATTGCGGGCGCCAGTGGCATTCCGACGGCCACGCCGCTCGAAGAAGTGATCGTGACGGCCTCCCGCATCGGCCTCGTGGGCGAGTCGCGCGCGGCGAGCGAAGGCATCGTGCCCGCGATCCAGCTGGAGGGACGTCCGGTGCTGCGCCCGGGCGAAGTGCTCGAGGTGGTGCCCGGCCTCGTCGTCACGCAGCACAGCGGCGACGGCAAAGCGAACCAGTACTTCCTGCGCGGCTTCAACCTCGACCACGGCACCGATTTCGCGACGAGCGTGGATGGCATTCCGGTCAACATGCCGACCCACGCGCACGGGCAGGGCTACGCCGACATCAATTTCCTGATCCCGGAGCTGGTCGACGAGGTCCGCTATCGCAAGGGCACCTATTTCGCGGACGAGGGCAACTTCGCCGCCGCCGGCGCCGCCGACATCGTTTATCGCCGCCGGCTCGACGCACCGTTCGTGGGCGTGACAGTCGGCGAGGACGACTATTACCGTGCATTGCTCGCGGGCGCGCCCGAAGTGGCGGGCGGCGTGCTGCTCGGTGCGATCGACTACTCGACCGCGGACGGGCCGTGGGACCTGCCGCAGGACTTCCGCAAGGTGAATGGGCTCGCCAAGTACTCGCGCGGCGACTCGGCCGGCGGCCTCGCCGTGACCGCGATGGGTTACGACGGGCAGTGGCACAGCACCGATCAGATCCCGCTGCGCGCCACCCGCGCGGGATGCGAGCAGGTTCCGTTCTGCATCTCGCGCTTTGGTTACGTGGACCCGACCAACGGTGGCGAGTCGCACCGCTACAGCCTGTCATTCGACGGCTGGTCCCGCGACGGGGATGGCGGCGGCTGGACGGTCAACGCCTACGGCATGGACTATCACCTGCAGCTCATCTCGAATTTCACCTACGCGCTCGACTCGGTCAACGGCGACCAGTTCGAGCAGTATGACGATCGCCGCGTGTTCGGCGGACGGTTCGAGTACGCGTGGCCGGTGTCGCTGATCAGCCTGCCCGGGGCGCTGCGCGCCGGTGCCGAACTCCGCCGGGACGACATCGAGCCCGTCGGGCTGTTCCTCACCACGCAGGGCGAACGCCGCGAGACTGTCCGCGAGGACGACGTCACGCAGACCAGCTACTCGGCCTACCTTGCACATGACCAGCGCTGGAACGACTGGCTGCGCACCGAGCTCGGCCTGCGTTTCGACTACTTCGACTTCGAGGTGGACAGCAACGTCACCGCCAACTCCGGCAACGCCAGTGACTCGATCGTGCAGCCGAAGCTCAGCGTCGTGCTCGGCCCTTGGGCCGAGACCGAGGTGTTCCTGAACTACGGGCGCGGCTTCCACAGCAACGACGCGCGCGGCACGACGATCCGCGTCGACCCGGTGGATGGGGTGACGCCGGTGGAGCGCGTCGACCCACTGGTGGCGGCCGACGGCGCCGAGATCGGGGTGCGCTCGGCCGCGTGGCCCGGCCTGCAGGTCTACGGCGCGTTCTGGGGCCTCGATATCGACTCCGAGCTGTTGTTCGTGGGCGACGGTGGCATCACCGAGCCGAACCGCGCCAGCCGCCGCTACGGCGTCGAGCTCGGTGCGTTCTGGACGCCCCTCGACTGGCTGATCGTGGACGTGGACTACGCCTGGGCGCACGCCCGCTTCCGCGGCAACGACCCGGCCGGCGACTACATCCCCGGGGCGGTCGAGGACGTCGCCTCGGTCGGCATCACGGTCAACCGGCCGGACGGCTGGTTCGGCGGCGCGCGCCTGCGCTACTTCGGCGAGGCGCCGCTGATCGAAGACGACAGCGTACGTTCCGATCCGACGTTCCTGGTGAACGTCGAGGCGGGCTACCGCTTCAGCGAGCGCCTGAGCGCGTTCGTCACCGTGTTCAACGTCTTCGATGCCGAGGACAACGACATCACCTACTTCTACGAGTCGCAGCTGCCGGGCGAGGCGGCGCCGGTCGAGGACATCCACTTCCACCCGGTGGAGCCACGCACCGTGCGCGGCACGCTCACTCTGCAGTTCTGAGTTGAGGTCCCGCCGGTTCCACGGGCCGCATCCGGCCCGCCTGCTCGATCTCACGCCGGAGCGCTGACGCGGCTCCGGCATCGAGTTCATCGAGGGCATCCGCCATCCTCGACAGCGGCTCGCGGGCGGGCTTGAAGTCCGGGCTGATGCGCAGGACCTCGAGCAGGGGGCGCTGCACCTGCGCGAGCATCTCCAGCAAATCCGGGGACGGACGCACGTTCTGCCCCACGACCAGGAACTGGTTGCGCGCATGCCAGTAGGCAGCCATTCGCTGCGTCCAGGCATCGCCGGGCGAGTCACCCACCACGTCGACAGGGTCGAGATGCACAGCCGCGAGCAGTTCGAGCAGACGATCGCTCGGGAGGGAGTCGGCGGCGTAGGTGATGCGCGGGGCGCGGTAGGCGACGATCGGGCGGTCGTCGGTGTTCGGCAGGGCGTCGCCGGCGAAGCGATGCAAGGCCGTCGGGCCGGCGACGAAAGTGCCCAGCACCGCGAGATCATCATCGAATCCGAACTCGGCCGGCCGGTAAGGAGTCGCGATGCGCGCGAGTCGATCGCGGATGAGTCCGAGCTGGAGGTTCGCGGCGTCCGGCACGGCCACCAGCCCGATCGTCGGCGTCTCGAGGCTGTAGGTTGCGAGCACGGCCCACGCCCCGGGGTACACCTCCAGGAACGATCGCACGATGCTGCGCAGTGTCGCGATGTCCAGTTGATGCAGGGGCAGCCACTGGCAGAACAACCCGCCGGGTGCGAGTCGCTCGCGCACCGCAGCGAAGTGCTCCACGGTGTAGAGGGAGCCGGAACCGCTGCGTGCCGGGTGGAAGTTGTCGGACACGATCACATCGTAGCGGGCGTCACTGGCGCGGACGAAGCGCCGCGCATCCGCCGTGACCACGGCGAGCCGCGGGTTGTGCAGCCCGGCGGGATGCAGGGCGCGGAAGTACTCCGAGGCGGTCACGACTTCCGGCAGCAACTCGACGGCGTCGACCTGCAGGTTGGCGATCTCGGCCGCAGAGCTGACGGTCATGCCGGTACCGACGCCCAGGAACAGGGCGTGCCGCGGCTCGGGGTGCAACAGCAGGGGCAGCAAGGCCTGCCGGGAGTCCGAGTACAGCGTGGCACTGCTGCCTTCCTGCTGGCGGTTGTTGATGTGCAGCCGGGCCACGCCGTCGCGATCCTCGACGACGCTCACGGCCGCCATGGCCCCCTCGCGGTAGCTCACCAGCCGTCCTTCCGGCGGGATCGCGACGTGCACCAGCGGTGGCGCAAGGACGAGCAAGCCGAACGCCGCCGCTGCGATCGCCGCCGTCGGCCAGGACCATGTCCAGCGTGTACCGGGCCCCATGAGCAGCAGGTAGCCGACCGACACCAGCAGCAATGCCGCCTTGGCCCCCACGGCGGGCAACAGCAGTACGCCGAACAGCGCCGGGGCCAACGCTGCGCCCAGGGTATTGAAGCCGAGGGCGCGGCCGAACGGCACGCCGGCCAGGCGCGCCCGGGTGCACAGGTGGCTGAACAATGCACCCATGGCGGCCGTCGGCAACGAAAGCGCCATCGTCGCCAGCAGCGCCTCGCCGGCCAGGGCAGCCGTCATGCCGGACCCCGCGATGGCCAGGAACGTCGCCTTCACGTCAGCCGCGAACCAGAGGCTTGCCGTCCCGGCCAGGCAGGACGCCGCGACCAGCAGGATCAAGGGACTGTCCAGTGTCGCGGCCGGCGTACGTGGCCCGAGGTAGCGGTGGTACGCAGCTGCGCCCAGCGACGTGCCGACGAGGTACACGGCGAGCAGCATGGCGAACGTGTAGACCGTGTTCTCCGCCACCTGGCTGACTACCCGCACGACCAGCACTTCGTAGCCGATGCCGAGCAACCCGGTGACCAGCAGTACCGACACCGTACGCAGCTGCCGCGGTGAGGATGCCGTCGTCGTGCCCGGTTCATCGACCTCGCGAAGGGTCATCCAGGCGACGACGGCACACGTGAAGTTGAGTGCCGCGCAAACGGCAGCAGTTCGCAGCAGGCCGTGCGTGGGAATCCACCAGAAGGCGGCGAACAGCACGCCGACGACCGCGCCGAAGGTATTCCACCCATACAGTGCCGCGATCGAAGTGCCTTGCCGGCGCAACTGGGCGAGCAGGCGCTCCATGGCCGGCAACGTGGCGCCCATCGCGGCTGTCGCTGGCAGCAAAAGAAGCGACATGCCGCTGAAGGAGACGAACCAGTGCCAGGCAGGGGCGGGTCGCGCGCCGATCACCTCGAGCAGCCACGCGCCGATGGGCTGCGCGAACACGGCCAGCGCGAGGCCCCACAGGCCGATCAACGCTTCGCAGGCGGCGTACCAGGCACCGGGCCGGCGGCTCCGGTCGATCGCGGGTGCCAGTGACCACGCGCCGATGCCGAGGCCGAAGAAGAATGCCGCCACGACCGCGAGCACGGCGGCTGTTTCATGACCGAGCCACAGCGCCCCCTGTTGAGTCCAGACGATCTGGTAACCAAGACCGGCGCACCCGGACACGATCATCAGCCAGACGGCGATCCTGCGCTGCAAGCCGTGGCGGCGCGATGCGGACGCGGCCGGCGCCGCAGCGTCGATGGAGTGCATCGTGCGGTCAGCCGCTGAAGGAGATCGCGTATCCCCAGGAGTCGAGGCGAGTGGGGATGGCGTTCAGCGCGAGCGTGATGCGCCGCGGACCCGGGTTGGTGGGAACCGCGTGCATCAGGTAGCTCGGGAACAGCACGAGGTCGCCCGGGTTCGGTGCCGGGCTGATCCACTTCGCCGCATTGAACGGCCCGGTGTGCACGGCGGCATGATCGTTCTTGAACGAGAAGTCCGTGCCGCCTGGCGACTTCATGAACACGGTGCGCGACTCAGGGTCCGTCGGCGTGAGGTAGACGACACCTGAGATGAAACTGTTGGCGTGGTTGTGCATCGCCTGGCGTCCGCCGGTGTCAAGCACGTTGACCCACATCTCCTTGATCGACCAGCCGAGGCGCTCGCCGAACAGGACAGTGCCGAAGTCCGCCAGCTTGGGCGTGATCAGCTCGGCGGCCTGCACCAGCAGCGGACTGTCGCCCGGGTGCAGCAGCGACGTGTGGGCGAGGTTCTGCGAAGAGCTGTTCGGCAGGCCCGCCTGCGCGCTGAAGTGATCGACGAGGCCTGCAACGATGGCGTCGTCGAGCAGTCGCGTGCTGCGCAGCACCGGGATGGGAAACAGTCCATGCACTTCGTCCATGCACAGATTGTCCACGCGCGCGCTGAGCGCCGTCCAGCGTGGAATAGCGATTCGGATTCGTCACGCGGCTGTCATCTGCAGACCCTAATGTCGCAGCGCGAAAGTACTGCTGCCGCTGCGTTCAAGTCGCCGCGACGTGACATCAACCCGGGAGGAGCCGCCTCGTGAATCCGATCCTTACGCGCCGTTCCCTGCTTGTCGGCGGGCTGGCCAGCGGACTGGCGGTGGCCATCCGGCCGTCGGTGGCCTGTGAGTTCGATGCACGATTTCTGCGCATCCTGCATCCCTGGACGCGCGCGGCGCGC
>ADZX01000005.1_pt1 | contig 15884 bp, 13 predicted proteins | sample 349688 | NCBI WGS metagenome assembly ADZX01 (sample SAMN00713648, study PRJNA49615) | sediment metagenome | isolation source: Carrizo shallow lake | place: Spain: near Madrid | collected 2007-02-15 | depth 25 m m | reverse complement strand
CCGCCCTTCCCGCCCTCGCCGTGCCAGCCAAGCCCGGCGGGCCGCGCCCGGCGGCGGGGTTCTCGCTGCCGGGCCGAACCGGCACCGTGGCGCTGGACTCGCTGCGCGGGCGCGTCGTGTACCTGGACTTCTGGGCCTCGTGGTGCGGACCGTGCCGCGCCTCCTTCCCATGGCTGGAGACGATGCAGCAGCGTTACGGCGCCAAGGGGCTCACCGTCGTGGCGGTCAACCTCGACAAGGACCGCCGCGCCGCCGAGGGCTTCCTCGCCCGGTACACGGCCAGCTTCCCGGTCGCCTTCGACCCGGCCGGCCGCACGGCCGTCACCTACGGCGTCGCGGCGATGCCGACCAGTTACCTGATCGGCCGTGACGGCGGCGTCCTCTCGAGCCACACCGGCTTCCACCCCGCCCGGGCGGCCGAACTGGAGGCGCGCATCCAGGAGGCGCTGGCGCGATGACGCGCCCCCGGCCGGACCCGAGGTGGGTCGCGCTGCTCCTGGCCGTCGCCGCGGCGAGCGGCGGTTGCGCCGCGACGGCGATGCGGCCGTGGGACCGCGACCTGCTGGCCGAGAGGAAGATGAGCTTCAACCCCTGCCCGAGACACACGGCCGTGGACCTGCACGTCTACTCGAGCCGCGAGGCGTCGACCGGCGGGATGGACGTGGGCGGAGGGGGCTGCGGATGCAACTGACGGAGACGGTCCGGACGTCACCGCTCCGCGCCCGGCTGGGGGCCGCGGCCTGCCTGTTGCTGGCCTCGGGCCTGCCGGCCCCGGCGGGCGCCGAGGCGACGCCGGGCACGCAGTTGGACCTGAGCGCGCTGCTCTACGGCGAGCGCGGGCGCACCCACGTGGTCGAGCCGTCGGTGCGCCTGACGCGCGCCTTCGAGGACGGCCAGTCGCTCTCGGCGCAGTTCGAGTTCGACGTGGTGAGCGGCGCCTCGCCCACCGGCGCCAGCCGCTCGACGCTGGCCCAGACGGTCACGGGCGCTTCCGGCGCCGCGGGGACGACGATCCCGGCCGGGGAGCTGCCGACCCGCTCGTACGAGGACCGGCGCCTCGCCGGCGACGTCGCGTGGCAGAAGCCCTTCCTGCGCTCGCTGGTCACGACCCTGTCGGGCTACTTCTCCCGCGAGACGGACTACCTGTCGCTCGGCGCGGGCGGCAAGCTGGCGATCGAGTTGCCGGGACGGCGCACCACCCTCAATGTCGGCGGCGCGTTCAACCACGACCACGTCTCCCCGGAAGGTGGCTTCCGGCCCGGGCTCAGCGACGCCAGCGTGCCGGTGGAGCCGGACGACGACGGCGGCGAGGACGAGCACGAGGACGACGACGGCGACGAGTCGGAGGCGCGCGAGGGGCGGCCGAAGGACGTCACCAGCGCCATGGTCGGCCTCTCGCAGGTGGTCAGTCGTCGCTGGCTGGTCGGCGTGAACGCCACGCGCACGTTCGAGCGCGGCTACCTCACCGACCCCTACAAGCTCGTCAGCGTGCTCGATCCGGTGACCGGGGAACCCACGTCCCTGCTGACGGAGAAGCGCCCCGACCGCCGGGAGAGGACGAGCGTCCTCGGCAGCTCCGTCTACCACCTCGCCGAGGACGTGGTCTACCTCTCGTACCGGTACTACTGGGACGACTGGAAGGTGCGCTCCCACACCTGGGACCTCAAGTACCGCCGCGAGCTGGGAGGCGGCACGTACCTCGAGCCGCACGTTCGCCACTACCGCCAGGGGCCGGCGGAGTTCTTTCGCCACAGCCTGGTCGGCGGCGCGCCCTGCCCCGCCACGCCACGGCCGACGGAAGGCTCGGCGAACTGCGCTCCATCACCGCCGGGGCCACGGTCGGCTTCCGCCTGCCGGGGAGCGCCGGCGAGTGGACCGTGCGCGCGGAGTACATCGCCCAGCTCGGCCAGGGCCATCCGGCCGATGCCATCGGCATCCAGCGCGACTTCGACCTCGCGCCGCGCCTGGACGTGGGCTCGCTGCTGGTCTCCTACTCCGTGGGGTACTGAGGGCGCCGTGCCCGGCCCAGCGCCCGCCGCCCGTGGCGACGCCGTCGCGGCGTCGCTGGAGCCCGCCGGGGACCACCTCGTCGGTCGCTTCAGCGCCATGGCGAGCCCGTGCGAGGTGCTGGTGGACGGCGACGACCGAGCGCTCGCCGCGGAGTTGCTGCGGGTGGCGGAGGAGGAAGCCCACCGCATCGAGCGGAAGTTCAGCCGCTACCGCTCGGACAACCTGCTGCACGCCATCAACCACTCGGGCGGCCGCCCGCTGCGGCTCGACGAGGAGGCGGCGCTCCTGATCCCGGATTGCATTCATCTCAAAATGAGCAAGATAATCGATTGCTTGCTAAAGTTGCAAAAATACCTTTACTTGAACCATGTTCTCCTAAAGAAGCTAAAGAATTTGTGAAAGTTGCATTTGAAATAAGCGAACAATTTGATATCCCTGTAATGATAAGATTAACAACTCGTATTGCTCATTCCAAAGAAAATGTTGGGATAGGAGAGAGGAAGGAAGTACCAAAAAAAGATTTTAAAATTGATACTCAAAAATATGTAATGGTTCCAAAGAATGCTTATCTAAGGCACATAGACCTTGAGAAACGATTAGAAAAATTAAAAAATTATTCTGAAAAAACTAAAATTAATAAACTCGAAATAAATGATAAAAAACTTGGGTTTATTACTAGCGGAATTACTTACCTTTACGCAAAAGAGATGTTTCCTGAAGCCTCATTTTTAAAATTAGGGATGAGTCACCCTTTCCCAGATAAAAAAGTAATTGAATTCTCTAAGAAAGTTAAGAATATCTTTGTTATCGAAGAACTCGAGCCTTTTATTGAAGAACAAGTTAAAGCATTAGGAATCAAGATTAAAACAAAACATCCTTCTTTTAGAGTTGGGGAGCTGTTGCCCGAACACATTGTAAAAATAGTGGCTGGAAAGAAAAAGGAAGAGAAGGTTATATCTTCAAGAAAGCCTTCAATGTGCCCTGGCTGCCCTCACAGTGGGGTATTTAGCGTTCTTAAAAAACTTGGAGTTACTGTTTCAGGAGATATCGGATGTTATACTCTTGCAGCTGCGCCTCCATTTTCGGCTCTTCATACATGTTTGTGTATGGGAGGAGGTGTTACATTCTTTGAAGGACTTACTAGAGCTTTAGGAAAAAATGTTGTTGGAGTAATTGGAGATTCTACTTTTGTACATTCAGGCATTACAGGGCTTATCAACGCTGCTTATAATGGAGTAAAAGGAGTAATTATTATTCTGGATAATTCTACAACAGCCATGACAGGAGGACAGCCTCATCCAGCTACAGGTTTTAATATAAAAGGCCAAGAGACAAAACAACTTTTGCTAGAAAATATTTGTGAGGCGTCCGGAGCTGATACTGTTGACATTATTGACCCTTTTGCAGTAAAAGAACTCGAAGAACTAATCAAAAAAAGGATTTCAGACGAAAAATTATCAGTTATTATCGCAAGACGGCCATGCAAATTAATGGTTGATAAAAACAAAAAAAGTTAATATATTGTTATGACAAAAGAAAACAGCAAAAAGACTGACAAAATAATAAATATTGTTTTTTATGGAATCGGCGGCCAGGGCGTTTTACTTGCCTCAGAAATTTGTGGGTGGGCAGCAATTTTTGAAGGGTATCATGTAAAGAAAACAGAGGTTCATGGAATGGCGCAAAGAGGTGGATCGGTTGAATCTCATTTAAGGTTCGGTAAATCAGTTCTTTCTCCAATTACTCCAGACAAACAAGTTGATTTTCTTGTTTGTCTACACGCAGAAGAACATGAAAGATTATTAAGTATCTTAAAACCTAATGGAATTGACTTAATAGAGTATTCAAGAAAAGCTGATGAATTATTAAAAGATAAGAAATTCTATAAAAATACATTTATGTTAGGAGTACTTTCATATTACTTGCCACTAAAAGAAGGAAATTGGTTAAAAGCTATCGATTTCATATTAAGTAAAAAAAATACAGAAGAAAACAAATCAGTCTTTCTTCAGGGAAGAAACATGGGAGATAAAATATGATTTGGAATGAAAAATTTGAATGTTTGCCCTTAAAAGATCTAAAAAATATTCAATCTGAAAGGTTAGTTAAAACAGTAGAGTATGTTTATAAAAACTCAAATTTTTATAAAACAAATTTGGAAAAACATGGAATAACTCCTAAGGACATTAAGAATATTGATGATATTAAAAAACTACCGATGACAGAGAAAGAAAACTTAAGAGATAACTATCCTTTTGGTTTATTCTCCATGCCATTAGATAAAATTGCAGAAATTCACGTCTCAAGTGGAACAACCGGTAATCCTACAGTTGTAGGTTATTCCAAAGAAGATGTTGAATTATGGGCAGAGGTAATGGCAAGAACTTTATGCTGCGCTGGAGGAAAACCAGGAGACATGGTTCAGGTTTCATACGGTTACGGCCTTTTTACGGGAGGACTAGGAGTTCATTACGGCGCATTAAAAGCCGGAATGACAATAATCCCTTGTTCTTCTGGGCAGACCCAAAGACAATTAAAAATAATGCAGGATTTTAAGCCAAGGATTCTAACTTGTACTCCATCGTATGCTCTTTTTATGGTAGACGATGCCAAAGAAATGAAAATTGATTGCAAAAAAAGTAGTTGGGAAATAGGTTTATTTGGAGCTGAGCCTTGGAGTAACGCAATGCGTAAAGAAATTGAAGACATTTGGAATATTTCCGCAACTGATATTTACGGACTTTCAGAAATTATTGGCCCCGGAGTCGCGCAGGAATGTACTTTCAAAGATGGGCTCCATCTTTATTCTGATGTATTTTATCCTGAAGTCCTTGACGCAAAAACTGAAAAAGATACTAAGGAAGGAACTCCTGGCGTATTAGTTATTACTCATTTAACTAAAACCGGAATGCCTTTAATCAGATATAAAACAAGAGACATTGTAACAATTAGATACGAGAAATGTAAATGCGGAAGAACTTCTCCTAGAATTAGCAAAGTACTTGGCAGAACCGATGACATGATCATTGTCAGAGGGATTAATGTATTCCCATCGCAAATCGAGCACGTTTTATTAACTATCGAAGAAACACAACCTCATTATCAATTAATAGTCGACAGAGAAGAAGGCGGACTTGATACACTTGAAGTTCTCGTTGAAATTAAAGAAGAATTCTTTTCGGATGAAGTAAAACAGCTTAATAAAATATCCGAGAAAATAAAAAGACAAATTGAATCAGTTTTAGGCGTTGGAGTAAAGGTGCATTTAGTCGAGCCAAAGACAGTTGCCAGATTTGAAGGAAAAGCAAAAAGAGTAATTGACAAAAGGAAATTGTAATTATTTTATTCCTGATATTGCAAATCCCGAAGGGACGAACGTGTCATTACGGGCTCTGAAGGAGCGAAGTAATCTTTTTAAAAGATTGCTTCGTCACTTCGTTCCTCGCAATGACACCGTCACTTCGTTCGCAATGACACAAGAAAGAAACTTTTACAAAGGGGTTAATATGAAAATTACGCAAATATCTACATTTCTTGAGAACAAAAAAGGAAGACTTTACGAAGTAACTGAACTATTAGGAAAGAATAAAATAAATATCAGGGCTCTTACTATCGCAGAGAGCGAAGACTTCGGTGTTCTGAGAATGGTTGTAGATAATCCTAAAAAGGCATTGGAAGTCCTAAAGAAAAATGGTTTTGTTTCTTCATTTACAGATATTATTGCAGTTGAAGTTGATGACCAACCCGGAGGATTGTCAAAAATACTTAAGACCTTTAACGATAATAATGTCAACGTGGAATACATGTATGGCTTTGTTGAAAAGGCATCGGATAAAGCACTTTTAGTATTTAGATTTGATGATACTGATAAGGCTATAACTGTGCTAAATAAAAATAAAATCAAAATTGTTGGTACGGAGGGGATTGAAAATCTTTAGATATTATGGAAATATTTTATAGAGATAAAAACATAGAGCAAATAGACAGAAGATCATTGGAAGAACTCCAATATAAGCAATTAATTTATACATTAGGTTTTGCCCTTAGAACTCCTTTTTATAAAACCAGATTAGCCCAATCTGGCATTTATTCACCAGCTGATATAAAAAGTTTAAAAGACTTAAAAAAAATACCATTTACAACTAAAGATGATTTAAGAGAATGTTATACTCAGGGACTTTTATCTACCTCAATCGATAACGTAGTAAGAATACATACCTCTAGCGGAACTACAGGCGTTCCTACGGTAATTTACCACACTCAAGAAGATTTAAATAATTGGACAGATCTTGTTGCCAGATCAATTACTGCATGTGGAGTTACCAAGAAGGATGTCTTTCAAAACATGATGACTTATGGAATGTTTACTGGAGGGCTTGGATTACATTACGGCGCAGAAAGAATAGGAATTTTAGTTATACCTACTAGTTCTGGAAATACAAAAAGACAACTACAAATAATGAAAGATTTCAAAACAACTGTTGTTCATGCTACTCCAAGTTATATGTTTCATATGTACTCAAAATTAAACGAATATGGATTTAAATTAGAAGATTTACATCTTAAAAAAGCATTTGTTGGAGCTGAACCGTATTCCGAAAATAGCAGAAAGAAAATTGAAGAAATATTTAATATTGACGTTTATAATTCCTATGGATTAAGCGAAATGAATGGACCAGGAGTAGCATTTGAATGCGTTTATAAAAATGGAATGCATATTTGGGAAGATTCATATATTGTTGAAGTAATTGATCCTAAAACAGAGGAACCTGTTAAAGAAGGAGCGGAAGGGGAACTTGTCCTTACTACTCTAAAGAGAGAAGCCACTCCGATCCTAAGATATCGCACAAGGGACTTGGCGTTAATTTACAAAGATAGTTGTCCTTGCGAAAGAACGCATCGAAGACTTTCAAGGATAACCGGAAGAACAGATGACATGTTGATAGTTAATGGAGTCAATGTCTTCCCATCTCAAATCGAACAGGTAATTATGGAAATACCCGAAGTAGGGAATAATTACATGATTAATTTGTCAAAACAAGGAGCAATGGATAAATTAACAGTAAAGGTTGAAATTTATTCAAAACTATTCCATGGTGATATTTCAGAATTGGAGCATCTTAAAGCAAAGATAAAAGACAACCTCCGTGCTTCAATAATCATAAATCCTAACGTAGAACTTCATGAGCCAGGGAGTTTACCTGTTTTTGAATTAAAGGCAAAAAGAGTCGAGGACGAAAGACCAAAATTATAAAATATTAATAGGAGTTAACCATGGCAAAACAATTAAATGTCTTCTTAGATAATAGACCTGGGAGATTAAACAATCTAACGGAAGTCCTTTTTAAAGAGAAAATAAATATAAGAGCAATAACCCTTCAAGATAGGCAAGAATTCGGGCTTATTAAATTACTTGTAGATAATCCCCAAAAGGCTTGCGCCTCTTTAAAAGAAAAGGGGTTTGCATGCGCAATAAAAGATATCATAGCCATACTTATGGATGATACTCCAGGAGGATTAAACAAGCTTACGGAGATTCTTTCTAAAAATAGCGTGAACATAGTTGATGCATATGGCTTCGTTATTGAATCAAGTAAACAAGCAGTTTTTTGTTTAGAAATAAAGGACCCTGAAAAAACAAAAGAGATCTTAAAAAAAGAAGGCATAAAATTCTTTAGCGATCAAGAGCTTTATGAGTTGTAATATATTTTCAAACCGGTAATCATATTTAATTACTAGAATCGGTTTTTAAAATAGATAAGAATATTAACTAATTTCTCAAATAGGGGGGAAGAATGGAATTAAAGCACAAATTATTATTTAAAATATGCCTTATAGCAATTTTTATTTCCGCATTATTTTGTAATTTATCATTCGCGGAACTAAAAACAACTTATGGCGCAGCTTTTCGCATCAGACATGAATTTTGGAAGGACCATTTTGATTTAGACAATGACATTAAAGACAACAGGAATTATTTTAGAATAAAATCAAGCATCTTTGGATCTATCGGAGAGGACGAATTAGACTTTGCAGAAGAAGCTGTCCTCAATCTAAAATTAACAGATGAATTTAAAGCTTACACATACCTAATGTCAACATCAACTCCAAATAGCGACAAAAACAAGAATTTCAATATTGATGAAATGGTAGTTGACAATCTCTACCTTGACATAAAAGGATTTATGGATTTGCCTTTAAATTTTAGGTTAGGAAGGCAAGATTTCTTAAACACTCACGGAGAAGGGTTCTTAATCATGGACGGAACTCCACTTGACGGTTCAAGAACTTTTTATTTCAATGCAGCTAAAGCCACATGGACTGTAAACGAAACAAACAGCTTAGATGCAATTTATCTATATCAACCCAAAACAGATGATTTGCTTCCTATTATCAATGGACATAACAGAAATACCCCTCTAGCCACAAGCGATGAACAAGGATATGTTGTGTATCTAAGGAATGCTGATATTGAAAATTTAAATTTTGAACCATACTACATCTTTAAGCAAGAAGATTCAGGTGGCGCACGATTACAGGCAAATAGCTCACAAATTAACACCTTTGGTGCCTTTGCAAAATATAAATTCCCAGAAGAAGCAATCACCCTTAGGGGGCAATTAGCCGGACAATTCGGAGAATATGGTTCAGCTGACCGTGAAGCTTTGGGAGGTTATATCTTTATAGATAAATCATTTGAAGAAGAAAAAATGTCACCAATGATTAGCTTAGGGTATGCTTATCTCTCAGGCGATGATGAATCTACGGATGAAAGAGAGGCATGGGATCCTCTTTTCTCAAGATATCCATGGATGTCAGAAATTCTGGCTTCTACTTACGCTGCTGAATCAGGAGCAGGATATTGGACTAACTTACAAATAATTAAAGCTCTCGTTTCTGCAAAGCCTTTAGATAAAACAAAATTGATTTTAACTTATAATTACCTATTGGCAAATGAAGAAGTGACCGGAACTTATTATGCAGACGGAAATGAAAGAGGTCATCTTTACACTTTTAAAACAGAATATACTATTACTAAAGACATTAACACATCGTTCTTAGCTGAATATTTTGTCCCTGGTGATTTTTATAAAGAATCAAGCCAGGATGAAGCCTTATTCTTAAGAACCGAATTAAACATTAAGTTCTAAGAAACAAGAAATTGCTTGATATTTAAAAGCAGTTCATTTAAAATTTGAAAGATTAAAAGACAAGGCGGTGGTCAAGAAATAAGGCTCTCGCCAGTCTTTTTATTATTTAAAGAAATTATTGGCGAGGTCCCGTATGCTGCTTCGCAGCAGAAATACGGGACAACTTTATGATCTTTTAATCTTTATTTTTATTATTTGGCGAGGTCCCGTATGCTGCTTCGCAGCAGAAATACGGGACAACTCGCCAATATTTCTAAATAAAAAATTATTGTAATTGGCGAGGTAGCTCAGCTGGTTAGAGCACGGAGCTCATACCTCCGGAGTCGGCGGTTCGATCCCGCCCCTCGCTACCAATATCCCACAGATTATCATTCACCTTTCAAAATTAAACTTTAACATTTCACACTTAAACCATTAATGATATACTTCATTATATGAAACATAAATCTAGTCTTTACAGAATTTCTCTGGCAATTTTTACTTACTATTCATTTATTCAATGTTCATATTGTCTTGCAGACTCTATCATATTAAAAAATGGCAAAATTATAAAAGGTACAGTTATTGAAAAGACAAAAAATCAAGTTAAGGTTAATACAGAAGCAGGTATAAACATTTCCTACTATAATGAAGAAATACAAGATATTAACATTGATACTAGAACTTTGGGAGAAATAAAACAGAGGATTGATACTAATTTCGATGGCAAAAATGGAGTTAAAATTGAGTACTTTCAAAATGGTAACATAAAATTAGAAGAAACATACAATGACGGTAAAAAAAATGGCCCCGAAAGAGAATATTATGTTAACGGCACACTTCAAAGAGAGGCTATTTACAAAAATGATAGAAAGCAAGGCCTAGAGAAATTATTTTATGAAGATGGAACTCTAAAATACGAAGGCCTATTTAAAGAAAACTTAAAAGAAGACTTGCATAAAACATATTACCTCAATGGCGTGCTTGCAGATGAAGGTTATTATTTAAAAGGTGAGCCCGTTGGATTCTTCAGATATTATTATCCCGATGGAAAAATGAAAATGGAGAGAAATGAGGCAAAAGGAATAATAATTGAATACTACCCAAACAAACAAGTTTCTAGAGAAATTAATGACTCTACTGGGGCCATAAAAGAATTCTTTCCTAACGGTAAACTTAAATACGAAAAAAAAATAATTACAGAAAATGGTGAATTTAAAATTGTCGAGAAAACGTACTTTGAAAATGGCAAAATGAAAGAATTAAAAGAAACCATTGGAGATGAAATCAAAATAACGGAATGGGATATTAATGGGAATCTCATAGTTAGAAACATCCAAAAGAAATATTATAAAAATGGTCAACTTAAGGAAGAGATCCCTTTAAAAAACGATACGATCGATGGAGTTGCAAAGAAATATCAAGAGAATGGCATACTGCTCTTAGAAGCAACATATAAAGACAACGTATTAAATGGGTCTTATGATTCATATCATAAAAATGGAACAATAAGATCAGAAGAGAACTTTACTAACGGAAATTTAGATGGCATACAAAGATATTTCTCTTATGATGGCAAATTGAAAAATGAATTAAGTTATGCAAATGGTAAATTCCATGGAAAACAAAAATATTATTCAAAAAAAGGGTACTTATCTGCGGAAGAATCTTTCTCTGAAGGAAATAAAAGCGGAGAACAAAAATATTTTTATTCCAATTCAAATCTAAAACTATTAGAAACATATAAAGATGGTAAAAAACATGGGGTTCTTATTGAATATTATGAAAATAAAAATATAAGATTGGAACAATACTTTAAATATGATAAGCCCGTTGATACTGCTACAACTTATCATAAAAATGGCAACATTGAATCCGAAACATATTACGATAATGGTATCCCTATGATTATAAAAACGTACGACTCATCGGGTGAACTAATCTCAGTTCAAACTTATGATGAAAATAGGAAACTCATTTCTGAAGAAAACTACTAATTTTCCATATAATTTCTTAAAGTTTTATTACAACTGCATAAAATAAAATAATTTATATCAACCACTTTCAAGAAAACGCTTTCCTGGAATTAGTCAAACCTTATTGAAAACCCTTAAATAATATGTTAAACATTAAATAGTGCTGTTCTTTTAAATGATAAAGCCAAACTTCGAGCAATCGGAGGACCCATGCACAAAAATATGCATGGTCCTGAGTTTAAAATACTCAGGGGGAAAGCCACAGTCCCTATTTAATAGGGAGGCTGGGTTGCCAGACTAAATAAAAATATGTTATGGAACCTGCCTTCTTTAAAGAATGCAGGTTTTTTTATTAAAACAAGTAAATTGCTCTTTTAGAAAAGAGCCAGATAAAGGGGGAGAAAATGAAAAATTTTATTCTAACAATAATGATTTCAATCCTAGTGTGCGCAGGTTGTTCTTCCTTGCCAAAAGTAACTAAGGGGATGGAAAGAGAAAGAGTTGCTGCTTTATGGGGAAAACCTAATGTAATAAGAAATGGAAGAAATAGTTGTTGCAAAGAACAGAATCAAGAAGCATGGCTTTATTACGGTTCAGGCCTAAGAATAAAAAACCCAGAAAGAAGTGTATTTTTTGAAGACAATTTAGTTAAAGCTATTTATAAGGGCAAATTATTAAGATAACTTACTTCCCAAAAAGTAGAAAAGGGCAACTAATAATAGTTGCCCTTTTTCTTTTATGCAATTATTTAACTAATCAGTTAATCTCACAATGAATATATTTTTCTTTAAAATTTTGACTTTCGATATATAATAACGATACTAAATATTAATATTAACTAAATTTTATTAAAATATATTATGAAACATCAACCATTTAGGAAATTCCTTTTCTTCGTATTTTGCTCTATATGTTTTAACCTTATATTAAGTAAAGATTTACTCTCGCAATCAACATTAGATACCTTCTTAGGTGCAAAGGATAAATATTCAAACATAAAAGTCATAAAAGTTATAAGCGCAGATACAATAGAGCTAGAAAACTCAGATAAAATAAAACTTATTGGCTTAAAAGCTCCTGATGCACCAGAACATAAAGAAGAGGTTAAAAGAGATAAAAATCTTCAATTAATAGAACCTGAACTCTCTCCAATTTTAACAATTGAAGAAGAAGCGTTTAATTTTACAAAGAATTTATTAGAGGGGAAAGTTGTTAGACTTGAGTTTGACGTAGAAAGAAAAGATGATTCTTTCTATTCCTATGCTTATGTATTTCTTAGAGAAAACAATCTTTTTGTGAATGCTGAAATTATAAGACAAGGATTTGCCCATCTTCAAATTAGACCTCCTAACAATAAATATGCTGATCTTTTAAGAGAGGCATACAGAGAAGCAAAGATTCAAAAACGCGGTCTACAAAATGATTAAACTCCCGAATTATTTATTAGAAAACATTAAAAAATTTATTAATAAGAATTCACTTATTTATAGAGGAGATACTGTATTAATAGGCGTATCTGGTGGAGCTGATTCAGTTGCATTGTTATTTTTACTGAATCAACTTAAACATGAATTAGGCATAAACATTGTAACAGCTCATTTTAATCATAATTTAAGAAGAACTTCTTATTTGGATCAACTTTTTGTAAAGAAACTCTCTGATAAATTAAGATTAAAATTCTTCACTGAAGAATTAAAAAATAAGTATTCTAAATCATTTGGGTCTTTAGAAAATTACGCGAGAGAAAAAAGATTTGAATTTTTAATTAAAACAGCAAAACAAACTAGAGCAGATTCAATTGCCCTAGCTCACACAAAAAACGATTTGGCAGAGACTGTTATCATGAAAGTCATTAGAGGAAGCGGGCTAAACGGGCTACGCAGCATCCTGCCCAAAAGGGATATCAACAATACAAAATTCATCCGTCCATTACTTGAGATTGAAAAAAATGAACTTATCAAATTTTTAAAATTAAACAAAATTTCCTTTAGGGAAGACCTATCGAACAAAAAGGATATCTATTTTAGAAATAAAATAAGACATAACTTAATGCCTATTTTAAAGAAGGAATATAATATAGGGATAGAAAAAACTTTATCGAATTTAGCTAATATTGCCGCGATTGATTATGAATATATCAATCTCCAAGGACAAAAGGCTTTTAATAAAACTGCTTTCTTAAATAAAAGAAAGATCATAATTAATTTAAAGGCATTTAATAATTACCACGATTCACTAAAAAGAACAATTATTAGATTGTCATTAGAAAAACTTTTAGGTGATACAAACACAATTACATTAAAACATATGCTAGAGATCGAAGACCTCATAAGCAATCGCCTGATTAATTCAAAAGTAAATCTCCCCAAAGGAATAATCTGCACTAAAAAACCTGACAATTTAATTATTTTCTCAAATTAAACTATAATTCCCCAAATCTTTATCCGCTTTGCTAGTTAAAAATTTATGATTGATTTAATTTATAATTTAGTTATAATCAGTAACATTACAATATACAAATATTAATATTTTTTTATATATGGGTAAATAACATGACACAATCAGGATTTAACAATCAAGGCTTGAGCAAAAAAAGATTCAGAAAACCTCAAAAAGGATTTCCTCCAAAATTAAATCAAAAACAGCCCAATGGGTGGCTTTTTTGGATATTCCTCGGCTTTATTGTTCTAATAATTCTAAGCCAAACAGAATCCGTAACCAATATCGACACTCAGAAAAAATTAACTTACAGCGAATTCTATTCATTATTGAAAGATAATAAAAGTAATGACGCTATTGAGAAATTGGAACTAATCGAGAATACTGATGATAACATTTTAAAAGGAACCTTAAATGACGGCTCATCTTTTTATTTAAATATTCCTAAAAATGATGAAGGATTAATAGAGCTTATTAAAGAAAATGTTAAAAACTTTAATGTCGCGCCAGCAAATACTTTTTGGAATCAGGTTTTTGTATCTTTCTTACCTATTTTAATCCTTATATTGTTTATTCTTTTTATATCTCATAGAGGCTCTCAAGTTGGCAATAAAATATGGTCTTTTGGAAAATCAAGGGCCAAGATGAACAACAAAGAGAATAACCCAATCACTTTTAAAAATGTCGCAGGAGTTGATGAAGCAAAAGAAGAGCTTCAAGAAGTAATTGAATTTTTAAAAGATCCAAAGAAATTTGAGAGACTTGGCGGCAAAATACCCAAAGGTGTATTGCTAATTGGCCCACCGGGAACAGGAAAAACGCTTCTAGCTAAAGCAGTCGCAGGAGAAGCTTCTGTACCATTTTTATCTTTGAGTGGTTCTGATTTCGTAGAGATGTTTGTTGGGGTTGGAGCATCAAGGGTAAGAGATTTGTTTGAACAAGGACGAAAAGCTTCCCAGTCATCAGGGAAAGGCGCAATTATTTTTATCGATGAAATAGATGCCGTTGGAAGATTAAGATTTGCAGGCATCGGAGGCGGAAATGACGAAAGAGAGCAAACTTTAAATGCCCTGCTTGTTGAAATGGACGGTTTCAATCAGACTGGAGGATTAATAATTATTGCTGCAACTAATAGGCCTGATACCCTTGATCCTGCATTATTAAGGCCAGGCAGATTCGATAGACAAATCGTAGTAGGTCTTCCGGACATTGATGGAAGAGAAGGAATTTTAAAAGTTCATTCGAAGAATTTAAAACTATCAGAAAATGTTGATTTAAGAAAAATCGCTCAGCAAACTGTTTATTTCTCAGGGGCTGATCTTGCGAATGTCTGCAATGAAGCTGCCCTTTTAGCAGCTAGAAAGAATAAGGAAGCTGTCGGCCAAGAAGAATTTTATGCTGCTGTCGAGAGAGTTACCATGGGACCTGAAAAGAAAAGCAGAGCTATTTCAAGAAAAGAAAAGGAAATTACTGCTTATCATGAAGCAGGGCATGCATTGCTTTCATTCTTGATCGAAGAAGTTGACACTTTCTCAAAAGTTTCTATTATTCCAAGAGGAATGGCTGGCGGATATACATTAACTCCTCCCACTGAAGATAAACATTATCTTAATAAAAAAGAACTCCTGGGACAAATGACTGTTTTATTAGGTGGGCTCTTAGGAGAAAAACTTCACACAAACGATACTTCAACGGGTGTATCTAATGACTTAGAAAAAGTAGCGAAGATCGCAAGAGCGATGGTTTGCGAATACGGGATGAACGAAAAATTAGGAAAACGTTCATATGGGCAACATGATAATCAAAGATTTCTTGGAAGAGACCTTTTCGAACAAAAAGATTACAGCGAAGAAACTGCAAGAGAGATTGATGCCGAAATATTGTCTTTAGTAAATCAATGCTATCAAAGAGCAGAGAGATTATTAACTGAAAACAGAGACAAGCTTGATAAAATGGCAAACGCCCTTATTGAAAAAGAAATATTAGACCTCGATCAAGCTAAAGTTCTCTTTGGAATTACAAAAATTGATGAATCAGAGAATAATAATAAAAACCCAAATGAATTAAAAGCTGATGAAGAGGTTAAACAATAATTCATACTATCTGGAAAGAAAGAAATATTCTCTAACCGCAGGAAATTTTAATATTACTCTGGGCAAAACAACAAAGATAATTGGAATTATTAATTTAACCCCAGATTCATTCAGTAATGATGGTTGCATTTTAAAATCAAAAGACCCAAATGTAATAGCTCTCAATTTAGCTTATAAACACATTAAAGATGGCGCTGATATTTTAGATATTGGGGGAGAATCCACAAGGCCAGGAT
>ADZX01000706.1_pt1 | contig 16171 bp, 17 predicted proteins | sample 349688 | NCBI WGS metagenome assembly ADZX01 (sample SAMN00713648, study PRJNA49615) | sediment metagenome | isolation source: Carrizo shallow lake | place: Spain: near Madrid | collected 2007-02-15 | depth 25 m m | reverse complement strand
TTAATAAAAGAAATCCATGAACAATTTACAGAAGAGATAATGGATATCGCATCACTCGAAACATATTATGAAAAAACAATTTTGCCAAAATACTTAGATGTGGCTGAAGTGAGCGAAATCACATGGAAAGATCATGGCAAAGTAGGACCAGACGCTTGGGCTCACTATTTTGAAGATAAGAGCGGACGCGAATACGTATTGCTTTATGAAGATTTTCCTGGTGGTGAATACCTTGAAGATAATCTTACGCACGAAATTGTACTGTGCGGCAATGAGACAAGTATCTTTGTGGAAAATAGTCCGAACAAGATCGAGAATGTCTCTGGATATTTTACGTTGTACAGAGAGAAGAAACGATAAATAATGATGAGTAAAGTCTTCATCTACACTATGAAGAAGTCCGCGACCTGTATGCTGAGCCAAATAATAACACCTCGCGTTTTGTAGGGTATTTTTATTTTGATTCTGTGAAGCTAGATTCGCGTAAACAGTTATAGTTCTGTGGATGTGTACCACTCGATGAATTCGCGCCACGCGTCTGGGCGATTTTTGTAGCGGGCTTTGATTGCTTTTGCGCCTTCTGCGTATACTTCTGCGAGTGTTTTTCCGTTGTCGGAATCGAGCGTGATTATGGTCATGTTAGGTGATTTTTGACTTACGCCACGAGCTTTATGCAAAACAGTACCAGGAATTGAATTTGTGAAGACTTTAGTTATATTTCCATCTGTATATGCTAAATACTGATGAATATAGACACGCCTATCTTGAATACCATCCATTAAGCGTAAAAAATCATTCGGCGTAAACCAATGGTTTATAGATTTCATATAAGCGCCAGGAAAGCCATTGAGCGCAGGAATATCCCACGAATCGTCACTGACGATTACGGGTTTGCCAAGTTGTTCAAAAGCCCGCTGCACCTTATCTTTTACTATTAGTTCTGGGTTTTCACCCTGGATTTCATCAATTTCTAAATCTGTCGCAATAATGGTGATACCAGTATCTCTGCATACCGTCTGTGCAATTTGAAGCTTATCTTTATTGGTTGTCGCAAAATATAGTGTTTTCATGACCTAATTATAGACAATTAGTTTTATCACGCTATGCATTGATAGAAACCAAAAATAAATTATAAATAACAAAGCTCACAACGTTGGAGCTACTAGAAATACCAGTATCTATCTTCATATACTTACATCTTACGTTACCCACACTTTTCAGTATATTTTTAGATTGGATCCAGAGTTTACTCATAAAATAAGATATATTTAACCAAGGGGCGCCAATTTACCAATCTTTTTGTACGCATATCATTAAACCCAACAAGTACGTACAATACAAGACTTTGGTATAATGGTGGTGTTGATAAGCCCAGAATTTTGAATAGCTCTTTGTCTCTGAGAACAACTATTTACTGGCGCACAATTTAGATAGAGGCTCTCTATTAACTAAATAAGGAGTCATCAAAATGTCTAAAATGACAAAAGAAGAGAAGATCGACTGGGCCGAGGCCGCAGATTGGTATGAGCGAACGCACAAGCACTGGCGTTCGTGGGGGTCGTGGTTCAGTTGGGGTTCGCCAGTGGGCCTGGGACTTTTCTTGCTAGCAGTAGCAGGCACAATCTGGATTCTTTCACAGATTTAACCCATCAATAAAAACAGGGCATATCGAAAGAGTGCCTTGTTTTAGTTAGAGACATAATGAAAAAAATAGTTTATTAAAAAGTCTTGACGATAGTTTTGCAGCTTGATACATTGAATATTAGGAAGACCAAGTGAAACAGCACGTTAAGAATATGTAGCCAAACAAGTTCGATAGTTAGAGATAAGTTATTTGGTTCGCAGGCTACATTTGTGGGTGCAAGTCTTCCATCGGTTTTTGAAAAGAGGCACAGTTAGGTGCCTCTTTTCATAATTAATATCATGTATTGCCACAGCTGCCACAGCTATAATCTTTTAGATAACTGCAGCTGCTATATAGATGATTCTTAAGAAATAGAGCTTGCTATTACAAAAGAGGACACAGTCATATTACCCTGTCTAATTATTTGAATACATCTTTATATATTGGACTGTGAAATAGCATCACCTACTCTTATAATGGTATAGTGAATATTACCGATTTTACCAATAAACTCGATAAGTATTGTACTTCGCTTGCTAGTAAAGCGCCAGGCTCACCTACGCAGGTGCTTTTAGTCTCTGATACAAATCAAATTAAGTACTCATATAGTAACGGATCGAAAAATTTACCGTATCATATCGCAAGTATTGGTAAAATAATGACCGCTGTAATGATTGGAATGCTGTCCGATAAGGGCGAGCTGAATGTCCACGCGAAGGTTGAAGACTATTTAACAGAGGATATTGTTAAGGGACTTTTTGTCTATAAAGGTATTGATTATAAAGGGCAAGTAACAATTTACCATTTGCTTAGCCATACTTCTGGCGTAGCAGACTATTTTGAAAGCAAAACAAATGCAGGTTCGAGTTTTGTAGATCAAACTTTGAATAATCCTGACAAGCTATGGTCACCGCAGGATTTGATTGATTTTACGCGCAATAATCAAAGTGCCAATAGTGCACCGGGTAAGTTTTTATATTCTGACACTGGCTACGTACTACTTGGCATGATTATAGAAAACATTACGAATATGGCTTATAGTGACGCGCTTAGTAAATATATGTTTAGTCCATTACACATGAATGATAGCTATCTGCTATTTGGTGGTGCGCCAATTAATAAGAAGCGAGAAATTGCAACTATTATGTTTAACAAAAAAGAGATTAGTAAGCTCAATATGCTTAGTTGTGATTGGGCTGGTGGAGGTATTGTTTCGACGACTGACGATCTGCTTATTTTTCAAAAAGCTTTTTGGAATGGCCAGCTCGTAAGCAATGAATTTATGGGATTGATGCAGAACTTTCAAAATAAGTTTCGCGCTGGTATGTATTATGGTGCGGGCATGATGGAGTTGCGCCTAGAGGGCTTTTTCTTTTTGTTGCGAGGTCTACCCAGACTTTTTGGACACAGTGGTATACTAGGAACTTTACTTTTCTACGATAAGGTTAACGACCTGCATATTATTATTAACTTGGGCTCTAATAAAAGGGTGGTCGCTAGCTTTAAGGCAATAATCTATATTGAACAATTGATAAAAAGAATGAAAAGCGCCAAAAATAGCTAATGCTTGCTAACTCTTTGGATAATATGCACAGCTACAATTACCTCGATTATGCTAAGCGGAATGGCAAACCAAAGCAATCGGAATGGCAAGACTCCAAGATTACCGATGGTTAGCCACATGAGCATAAAGCCCATCACCCATGCAACAGCAATAGCTTCTTGTGTGGATAGTTTTTTGCTGAGTACGTAGATAGTAGTTGCAAAGACGAGTGACCATAGCATCCATATCATTCCATTGAGCGGCTTGCTGGGGAATATCAAGCCCATGTTGTTATAGTGATTTTCCCAGTAGCTAATAAACAATAATTGGTTGCGCAAAAATTCTGAAAATCCTATCCATAATGTCGCCAGCAATACAGGTAAAATTGCCTTTTTCATAACTCAAGTATAAATGTATATGTTGTATTTATATAGCTATTAATAGTATGGTTTGAAATTCATCAAGCTTATTGTAGTGGGAGTAGCCCAATACTCTATGTTAATCTCTATTTTCTTGTCCTAGGCTATAGAGCAACTTTAAGAGTTCACCTTGTTCTATATCGTCGGTATCTATTTTTGCCTCATGGGCAATCATAAACCCTTGCAAGAGCCTTTGTGCTTTAATTATATCTTTGTGCCGTAAATACTTAATCGTTTGAGTATTATTTAAAAAGTTACTAGAAGTTATGGTAATTGTGCCAAAAAGAGGTCCAATATCAGATTCTACGTTTCGAATGTCTTTGAGTCGTATGCTATTTGTTCGTGAAGCCCACAGAAGCTCATTATGAACAATAGTAAGTTTTTGTCTATCAATCTTCAGAGTGTCTGCAAATAGCACAAAAGGGAACACGGTACGGGCAGAAAACAAGTTCTCGTCGGCGCCAGTATTAAGTGATTTAAGACTGTCAGTGTGTTTTATGCCTTTAACACTTTTTGATTCTATTCGGTTTACGGCTTTTTGATTTTCAGATGAAATGGCAAGAGGTGCTTTGGGGTGCTTTAGTTGGCGAAAAAATAGCTTTTCGTTTTCTTGCATTTGCATGAACTTAATTACTACGTATCTGCCAAGGCTATCTTTTATAGAGCCAGTCATGATAGCCACCCTCGGGACGGGGTGTACCCTGAAGGCTTAGTAGCTCCTGTATTCATTAGAGACGCTCTAGTTGAGTTGTCTAAGTATTTTTGCAGATTTTTTGATAATTTATACATAGTAGTACTCCTTAATTAAGACTAAGCGGGTATCTTGTTTTGGAGTAATGACTTGTATGCAAGGTTCTCTTTTTAAAGATGTGCTACTTACAGTATACGTTACATCTAGGGATAAGCCTATTTACTATATACGAGTGAAAATCATAATAAAAATGCTAATTGTAAGTTGCCTTGTTACAATAAGATCATAAGGGAGTGTATAGTCCGTGAATAATATGAAGTGTTACTTAGTAAAAAGCAAATTAGGTATAGGGCGTGATTTTGCGGTCTATGACGATGAAGAAGCTAAAAACAAAGTATATGAAATTGATGCAAAAATGGGCTTTGGCACAAAAGCAGACATTAAAGACGCCAATGGTAATATTATTTACACGGCAAAAGGTAAGGTTATAAATATACCACGCCGTATGGAATTTTTTTCTCCTGACGGTAGTGTAGCGGCAAAGCTAACAGCTAAGTTTTCGCCAATTAAGTCACGCTTAACCATGGTGTTATCTGATGGTGCGGTTTGGGAATTGGCAGGCAATATAGTAGGTAAAAGTTATACCGTTAAAAGCGGAGACACCACGATAGTAGATATAAATCAAAAATGGATGACGATACGAGACAAGTATTTTGTAGAAATAGCAGATGACGTTGACGTGGTGCTAGCATTGGGGCTAGTTTGGGCGGTTGATATTTGGCGCGAAGGCAAAAATAACTAAATCAACGGGGCTATATATTTGGCTAAGAATGGACTAGGTATTAATTAGAGATTGTTGAGCTTTGGTAAGAAATATATATAAAAATTGAAGTTGGCTAGGCAAGATTGGTTTTATTATGCAGGTTCCGCTTCTGATATTTTCTCATTTCCTTTGACGTTAAAGAATCGAATAGATGCAAATAGCACTATATAGGAAGCATACGTGCACAAGGTAGCAAGTATTAACACACCGCTTAGTTCTGTAGGTGACTTATTGACTGTATCTGCCCCGTTTGTTAGTAATGAAAAATCCCACAGTGCATGTAATACCATAGTTACCCACAAAAAGCCTGTTTTACGAAAGATTGCATAGTAAACACCACCAGCCATAAAAGTGCTCATAACTTGCAATAACGTCGTTTTCACGTCTTGTCCATTTAATATGTTAAGGCTATGCATCAGCCCAAATGCCAAAGATGTTATTAAGAACACCTTAATTTCACTAAAACCCGATCCGCGGGCTCCTCGCAACAACAGACCTCTTGTCATGAGCTCTTCGGAATACCCAACCAAGGCAGTAGCAATAGCCGCATACGCAATAAAACTGGTGTTTAAACTGCCAATATCACCTGCAACAAAATTAACAACTGTACCTATAACGGCAAATACAACAAGTAGATACATCCAATTATGACCTTGAATCTTGAACTTATCTTTAAATACGTCCTTCCACCAGCCGCTCCAAAGTGCAAAAATTGTTAGAAAGATCGAAGATGATGCTACCGGTATTAAAACTCCCCTAAGAAGATTTTCGCTGCTTTTGGTAATTTCTGTATACTCTACACCAGAACCAATCTGTATACCCATTACAATCGCCATGTATATAACCAAAACAATAAAACCACTCCATAGACTGGGTTTTAATCGATATGTACTACCTTCTACCTGTGCTCCAGTATCCATAGTAGCTCCTCATTTTATAATTGATTTCTTTAATATACTAAGCAAATATGCGTATGTAAATGATATAACTTAGCTAAGCTCAGTTTATGTGATATTGTGCATGAAAATGCGTTCTTGATTTAGTGAAAATAATTGGTCTATGCAATCACTTGATATTGGGAACGAAGTCAAAAATAGCTAAATTATTTTACTTATTATTTATAGCGTCGTATTGTAGAGCAAATGGCTGCAGCAAATAAAACTAAGAGAATTGCCTACCGTAATCCTATATACGTTGTCTATATTTTATTTGGTACCGCCTTATTTAGTCTTGGTGCTTTGTATGCCAACGAGGGGTCTGGGCCACTCGAAACAGCGTTATTTAATGCGCTGAATCACTTACCTGATTTCTTTTACCCTATCTTTTTGCTGATTTCTTTATTTGGTACGATTGGTTTTGCTATTTTGCTTACAATTTATGGACTGTTTAAAAAACGTTATATTTTTGCAGCCAAGGTGTTTATTGCTGGCGTTGGTGCATACGCGCTTGCTTATGGACTAAAAATGCTCGAAATCCGGGCAAGACCCCAGGTGCTGTTTGATGTGGCGAATATACGCGAGAGTGCATTAGCAACAAATGGCTATCCGTCTGGTCACGTTGCTGTAGCGACGGCACTAGCAATAATTTTATACCAATATACGCCGTCGAAATATCATAAACCAATAACATTTACCGTATTTGGCGTAGCAATTTCTCGTATGTACCTAGGGGTGCATTTGCCGGCAGATTTGATTGGTGGATTTGCACTTGGCTTAATTATAGGTTCGGCAGTTAGCCTGCTCTTTGGACGATCTGTTGTGCCAAAGGTAAGCGTACAAGAAGTGAAGGAGGCACTTGCGACTTACGGCTTTAAGGCAAAGACTGTAAAGATACTGAGTGTTGATGCGCGCGGTTCATCACCATTTATCGTCACCGACATACAAGGCAAAAATTATTTCCTTAAAGTTGTCAGCAAAGAAAACTTTGTAGCTGATTGGTTATTTAAATCGTGGCGAAAAATTATATATAGACGCCTAGAAGATGAGGCTCCTTTCTTTACACCTAAACGCCAGATAGAGCATGAATCATACGTAGCTAATTTAGCGCTTGCTAATGGCATAAAAACACCAAAAATTGTCGGCGTGTATGAAATCGGTATAAATAACTGGGCGCAAATGCAAGAAATGATTGATGGCAAATCACTCGATCGCGTAGACGTAAAATTAATAAGCGATACAGTGCTTAATAAGATATTTGGATTGGTAAAAAGCTTACATGATGCACAGATAATTCATAGAGACTTACGGACGGCTAATATATTTTTAGATAGTAAAAATGAGCCGTGGCTAATTGACTTTGGGTTTGGTGAGGCATCAGTAAAGAGGGAAAAGTCGTACAGGGATATCGTAGAGATGATTGCATCTATTAGTGCCTTAGTGGGTGTAGATAGAACGGTAAAATCTGCGGTAAAGAACCTGCCAAAAGAAGATATTGTACTTGCCCTCGCCTATCTAAATTATCCTTCACTCTCATCAGAAACAACGCGGCTACTAAAAAAGCGCAAAAAAACACTCCCAGAAATAAGAGAAAAATTATCGATAGCGCTTGGTGTCAAAGAAACAAAGCTGGTAAAACTACAGCGTATTAGTGTAAAAAATTTGCTTATCATTATAGTAATTGGTCTTGGGTTATATTTTATAACTTCTCAATTTGAAGATTTTCAAAATAGCATACAGGCAATAAAAGACGCAGATCTGAATCTAGTGCTGATATCCTTAGTATTTTCTGCACTAACCTATCTGACTGCATCGATGGTGTACAAGCTAATATCTATACAGCCATTACCATACTTTAGAACATTACTTGTTCAGATAACGAGTAGCTTTACCAACAGGCTTTTACCAGCTGGTACAGGTGGCTTGGCTACATTTGGGCGGTATTTAATGAAGCAGGGGCATACCCAGCCACAAGCAATTGCGCTCGCATCTATTAATAATCTATTGGGGTTTATTGGGATGTTTATTCTAACCGTTTCTGTTGCATTAATCTCTAAAACGCCACTAAGAGATGCAATATCGTTTTCTATTCCAGGTTGGCTACCATGGCTTGTAGGCTCTTTGGTATTAACCATAATTGTTTTATTATTTATTGTCCCTAATCTTAAGCAGTTGGTCATAAAGACTGCAAAATCAATACAAAAGATATTGTTCTAATTGCCGCAGAGCCACTTCGCTTAGTGCTTGCACTGTTGTTTTCTATGATGATAACTGCGTGCTATGCTGCGGTGCTATATTTTGCCATACATGCACTCGGCGCAGACGCAAGTTTATTACAGACATTTATTGTACTCACTGCAGGCGTTGCTGCGGCAAGTGTTACTCCGACACCGGGCGGTATTGGAGGTGCAGAGGCAGGGTTGGTGGCAGGGTTAGTGTCTATTGGCATTACTGCCGATGTTGGGTTAAGCATAGCATTAGTGTATAGGTTTGTTACTTTTTGGCTACCCATCCTGCCCGGCTTTATTGCATTCCAAATTGCTCTTAAGCGTGACGTCTTATAATAGACGCCACCACTACACTCTTCTATGCTATAGTCAAAGATAATGCATACGCTTATTTATTCTGTTTTACCGGTATTTATTATTGTTGGGCTCGGGTATGTTGCGCGCAAACTACAATTTTTTAAAGCACGGTGGATTGACGCGCTGATTGGGTATGTTTACTATGTAGCGCTACCGGCGCTTATCGTCACGAGTATCGTTAATCTTAACTTCGAAAATAATAATATCGGCAGTGTTCTTGTCTGGAACATAGTATTTTTGATCATAAGTGCCATACTTTGTTTGTTTTTTATGAAACTGGTTCGCATAAAGAAGAAAGATAGAGCAGTATTCTTTTTAGCTGCGATTGTCAGTAACACCATTTATTTAGGCATACCATTAACGACAAGCGTACTTGATGTTGACTTTGGCAGTAGTGGCTACGCACTTCTGGTTCTCATCGGTGTTATTCAGTTGATGGGCAGTATATTTATTGCGCTTGTTGTGAATGAATTTTTATTTGTAGGCAATAAAAATGTACGGTCTATCGCTACCCGTTTAGCAAAAAACCCCCTGGTTATAGCCATAGCAGCTGGCGTGCTGTTTGCAATTTTACCAGTGCCAGATGCTATGAGTGATGTTGCCATGACACCGCTTGTTATGCTGGCGGCATCGGCCTCGCCAGTTGCTCTTTTTGTGCTGGGCACCTATTTGTATGGCCACGCATTTAAAGCAAGCATATATGAAATTACTATGGTGACAGTCTGGAAGCTCGCCTTTGCCCCACTCTTGGCATATGCAGTTGTCATTTTCATGCAACCGACTGATTTTGTGGCGAATGGCATGATTATATTTGCCAGTATGCCAACGGCAGTCACAGCGCTTATAATTGCGAAAAGTTATAAATTTAATACAGATTTTATTGCAGCAACAATTCTAGTTGGAACAGTGATTAGTATACTGACAATATCAGGTATCATTATAGCTTTAGGATTATAATTAATGTAACTATTAGCATAATAGAGTGGATTTAAAAAGGAGTTCGAGTGAATAAACAGCGAGGATCAATAGCCATAATTGTTTTAGTTTTAATAATTATGGCTCTAGTGGGTGCGGTCGGATACTTGGTGTACGATAAAAACAAATCAGAAACTAGCAATAATTCTGCACCGGCACCAACCGTAGTGGATAATACGAATAAGGAAAATGATAAAAATATAAATTATACGATTCGCTTTATTAATGCAGACGATATCGAAGCAGCACTAACCATTGCGTCGGAACAAGATGTTGCAAAATTACCAACTGATTTTCCGGAAGGTGCAAGAGCATACCTGCTTAAGAGCATTACCGAAGCTTCCGTGGATAACACGTCCGACTGCCAGAGTAATATTACGGTTACTAAATATAACGACGTCAATGTTGCTGGTGGTATTGGGTCTACATGTGGAGGCGGAGCCGCCGCTGTGTGGTCGGTTGGGCAAGATGGTGTTTGGCAAGAACTGTATTTTCAAGATTCGCCAACGTGTGACGATTTACTTGCCAAAAAAATCTACAGTGAATTTATTGATACATGCTACAAAGATAAAAATGCTGATGATCAATTTACCGAAGATGAATATATAGACAATCCAAACGGTCCGAGTAGCGCTCTATAGACAAAATTAACAGATTGATATTAGCACTCTTGCTATTAGAGTGCTAATTTTTTATACTACAATATAGATATACAATGAATGGAGAAACTATATGATGCCAGACAATGAATCAAAAAAGCCGCTTGAAGAATTTGGGCAAGATTTTACTGCGCTTGCCAAAGAGGGCAAACTTGACCCGGTGATTGGACGTGATGAAGAAATTCGTCGCTGCATGCAAGTGCTATCTCGCAGAAATAAGAATAACCCGGTACTCATTGGCGAGCCAGGAGTTGGCAAAACGGCGATTGTTGAAGGCTTGGCGCAGCGTATTGTAAAAGGCGATGTTCCACAATCATTAAAAGATAAGCGACTTATTGGGTTGGAGATTTCAAGCCTTATAGCAGGGGCAAGCTTTAGAGGTCAACTAGAAGAGCGTTTAAAGAATGTGCTCAAAGAAATCGAAGAGGCATCCGGAGAAATCATTCTATTTATAGACGAAATTCATACTATTGTTGGCGCAGGAAAGGCCGAAGGATCGGTTGATATTGCCAACATGCTTAAACCGATGATGGCTCGTGGCAAATTACATCTTATTGGCGCAACGACGCTTAACGAGTATCGTCAGTATATTGAAAAAGATGCCGCCTTAGAGCGACGCTTGCAACCAGTCTATGTTGGCGAGCCGGACTTTGATGATACGGTAGCAATACTGCGCGGTTTGCAAGAAAAGTATGAAGTACACCATGGTGTAAAGATATTAGATGAAGCTATTATTGCAGCTGCTCAATTAAGTGACAGATATATAACCGAACGATTTTTGCCTGATAAAGCAGTAGATTTAATTGATGAAGCAACGTCTGCACTTAAAATGCAGCTAGATTCTAAGCCGATTGAGCTTGATAGACTGAATCGTAAGATTATGCAGCTACAAATAGAGCTAACATCACTCAAAAAAGATAAAAGCGAACAGGCAAAAAAACGTAAAGCAGAAATTGAACATGAGGTAGGTTCTCTAAAAGAGCGAGCTGACGCATTGGATGCAACCTGGACGTCAGAGAAGAAACTAATCGATACTCTTAATACGACAGGAGAAAAACTAGAAAAACTAAGAACACAACTAGAGGTGGCAGAAAGAGATGGTGATTTAGCGCTGGCGAGTCGTATTAAATATGGTGACATCCCCGAGCAAGAGGCGCAACTCGTTAAAGTACGCGCAGAGCTTGAGGCAATACCCTCGAGCAAACGACTACTTCGCGATCAAGTAATGGCAGATGATATTGCAAGTGTTGTTGCTCGTTGGACGGGTATACCAGTTGATCGGCTAAAAGAATCAGAAACACAAAAGCTTGCTCATCTAGAAGATGAGATTAAAAATCGAGTAGTTGGGCAAGATAGGGCAGTCACGGCGGTAGCTAATGCGGTGCGTCGTTCACGAGCTGGCATTGGCGACCAAAATAGACCAATTGGTTCATTTTTGTTCTTGGGTCCGACTGGTGTCGGGAAGACGGAGCTTGCGCGTTCACTTGCAGATACGTTATTCAATGATGAACGTGCGATGATCCGCATAGACATGAGTGAATATATGGAGCAGCACGCGGTAGCTCGACTGATTGGAGCGCCCCCTGGCTACGTTGGCTATGAGCAAGGTGGACAGCTTACTGAAGCCGTGCGCCGCAGGCCGTATTCTATTGTATTGTTTGATGAGATAGAGAAAGCACACCAAGACGTTTTTAACGTGCTACTGCAAGTGCTTGATGACGGCCGGCTGACGGACGGTCGAGGTAGGACGGTTAATTTTAGTAACACCGTGATAATAATGACGAGTAACATTGGATCACAAAACATACAAGATTGGGACGGTAAGGACTTTAATAATCTAGAAAAAACGCTCAACAATGAGCTGCGGCATTATTTTAGACCCGAGTTTGTTAACCGTATAGATGATATTGTAATTTTTGATCGTATTCAGAAAACGCATATGCAGAAAATAGTCGATGTGCAATTAAAGCGTACGCAAGAAGCTATTAAAAAGAGCAAGAATATCACATTGCATTTTAGCCCTGCAGCAGAAGATAAGCTTGCATCTCTTGGTTTTGATAACGCATATGGCGCGAGACCACTGAAACGGGTTATACAATCACATATCCTTAACCCGCTTGCTACAAAAATCATTGAAGGTGAGATACTTGAAGGTGATACCGTAACAATAGAAGCCAACGACGATAGATTTATCTTTAAGAAAGGTCGATAAGTATGAAAAAAGTTCCTATTGCATGGAGCGAGTATGTTAAGCAACTAGATGCAGCTAAGCAAAAGGCATTGCTCGACACTATGGATATGGCGCTGGGAATGATTAATGATCCAGAGTGTGTGATGAGCTATGGTGTACCAACGATTAAATCGAATGACACGTATATTATTGCGGCTGGGGCGTATAAAAACTTCCTTAGCCTATACCCATTTGGCAATGATGCGATTGAGGCTAACCAACCATTGTTTGCACATAATGATAAATCAAAGGGTGCTGTTAGGTTTAGTTATTCGCTGTTACCTAAGACGGAACAGATAAAAGCAATTGTACAATTTAATAGTGATAAACAATAATAACAAGTTCAATTTCGAGTATAATAGATATATAAAAGGAGGTTACGTATGCGAGGTCCTATAGATTATATTATCGTCGGATTTGAAAACGCGCAGTTTGATGGGAGTATTTTGGCAGCTTTATCAGACGCTATCGATAAAGGCATTATAAAAGTGCTAGCATTATCTTTAATTAGCAAAGATACCAGCGGAATGGTAACCATACTCGATGTTAATCAGTTGCGAGACGAAGTTGCTGTTAATTTTGTGCAGAAATATGGTGTTTCATCGGATTCGATTACAACTGACGACACTGATGAGGTCGCTGAAATATTAAATGAAGGGGAAGCAGCCGGATTGTTGGTAGTTGAGCAACTATGGGCAAAACCTTTTAAGCAAGCAGTTATTAATGCTAATGGATACTTGATTGCCGAAGGTAGGATTCATCCAGAAGCAGTCGCAGAAATAGAGGAGGAATAAAATGCCAGGATTATTACGAGGGATGGCGAGAACGGCAGTGGTTGCAGGGACTGCAACAGCAGTTTCTAATAATGTAAGTCGCCGACAAGCGCGGCGATGGTCAGAGCAAGATCAGCAACAATACGTTGCACAACAACCAGAGGCACAGGTTACGGCACCAGTTGCTCAAGATGATACTGTTGTTCAATTGCAACAACTCGCACAGCTGAAAGACCAAGGTATCCTTACCCAAGAAGAGTTCGACGCAAAGAAAAAACAAATTCTTGCTATCTAAGGAGCTATTTTCTTGCTAATTGTGCGGGTATATTAATAGTAGATTGATAGGGGAAAGCGAAGCCAAATGTGCTGCCAACGCCTTCTTGGCTATTAAATAAAATAGTACCGCCCTGAGCAATAATTATTTTACGTGCCATATACAGGCCTAATCCGGTACCATCCGGGCGCATTTTACGGGCATTTTGCGCTCGGTAAAACTTCGTAAATAAATAAGGCTGGTCTTTTTTAGGTACGCCGAGTCCGCTATCGGTTACCGTGAAAACGACGCCGTTATCACGGTTTGATAATTCGACTGTTACCCTACCATTTGCAGGTGTGTAGTAGAGTGCGTTATCTAAAAAGTTCATGATAACTTGTCTGACTTTTGTTTCATCTAGTTGAAGGGTTGGGAACGCATCGGGCTTATGAAACACAAATTTGACTCCACGAGCATCGGCGCTTGCCTGTAGCTGTTCTAGCTCACTCTCTACAATGTCTGCTAAATTAGTAGGGCTGTTGGCAATGGTGAATTTACCCGTACGCAAGCGTGATACATTGAGCAAATCTGATATAAGATATACCATGCGCTGTGAGCTATCGAAAGCTTGTTGTAGCATCGTACGTTGTTGATCGTTAATCTCACCAACATCACCGTCGAGCACCATACTGACGTATCCTTTCATACTTGTGAGCGGCGTACGTAGCTGATGACTCGCCATACTGATAAATTCGTCTTTAGTAGCGTCAATTTCCTTGAGCTTGTCATTCATTTGTTGTAACTGTAATACTACTTTCCGGTTCTCTTCAAACAGCAAACGGTTATCTATAGCGATACCAGTTGGTTCAGCAAGTCGTTCAATAAGTTCAATGTCGTCGATATTTGGTGTTTCTGACAAACCAACCATCATAACCCCAGTTAGTTTGTTACGTGTTTCTAATTTAGTAACGTAAACATGATGAATATGAAGTTCGTTATGTAACGTAGAATAAAGCAGCTGAGCATTGCCTTCAAATAGCGATAATTGTTGACTGCTACTTTGATCAGACAAATCAATAACGGCATTTCGTTTTGCGCTTTCAACCCAATCACCCCTAGTGGGGATGTGAAGTTGTGCGAGCTGGAGGGAAATATCCGTAGACACAGGAACGCTCGAATTAACCGTGAACCCTTGCATGGATAGAGTCGTGTCTTTGTGATGATCGAGTGAAAAAATGCTTACTACAATATATGGCGAAGCCTCTATGACTGCCTTAGAAATTTCCTGACCGAGCTGTTTTAAATTTTTTGATGAATCTAAAATTAGTAAGTCAATTGCACGGAGGATAGATAATGTTCGATTTGTTTGCGCTAATGCGACATTTTGGGTGTACATTTGTTGCGCAATGCGCTCAAAATTTTCTTTCAATTGTTCCGGATTAGCAACATTAGTTGCTTTTGTTGTGGTATTTTGTGCGCTAGTCTGCATTCGTTTTCTTTTGCAACGTTACACTATGTTCGTAGTAATGACGGGGTTTGCTCTGATGGTATATGCACCAAATATTTTGCAGCTGCTTCGCGGCATACTTCTACAGCTGCGTGTCCAAAGAAGTCGCGGTATTTTTCTATTAAGGCGTCAACAATTTGGGGGCCATTACCAGTGAAGGTGCATGTCATTGTTGCGGAATCGAATTGAAGACCATCTACCATTTTGGCTTGTTCGACCGCTAATGCAGGGCCGATTATTAATGCTTGTTGCTTGATGATATTAATAATGATATTGCAATAGACTTCTTTTCTAGCGGCTTCGTTTGAGGCCAGCTCTAATATTGTAGGAGCGGCTGGTTGTATTGTTTGTTGATCCATTATTGTGCTCCTTGATTGGGCTGATTAGTAACATTGGCATCTTCTGAGGGCTGTAGTGATACATCTTGCCGCGTAACGGGTTGGGTAGTAGAAACGGGTGTAAAAATTGTTTGAGGGGCATTTAGTGTTTGGTCCTGAGGCATTTGATTTTCTACAATCCCGTTAGGAGCAGGAGCAGGAGCAGGAGCAGGAGCAGGAGCAGGAGCAGGAGCAGGAGCAGGAGCAGGAGCAGGAGCAGGAGCAGGAGCAGGAGCAGGAGCAGGAGCAGGAGCAGGGCTGCTCGTAAACCGTGGATCAAGATGGGCTAGCCCAAGCCCGAGCAGCGTCACCATGAGCATGTATAATAGATCGACAAAATTACCATTGTAATATGTACCGTTGCCATCGGTGAATGAAAATCCAAAATCCGCCAAAAAAAGTAGCACAAAACCGCCTAAAATGAGAAGTATTGATTTTTTAAATCTACCACCAAGAAATTTCCATGAATAGATAAAAATTAGTACCGCCAGCGTTAGGAGAACGGCGTCGCCAATAGGAAGACTTAAATCAAAAAATGCTTGCCATAAAGTTCTTTCTTCAGATAATAAAACGCCATCACGTGCAATCGTTACCAGTGTGAAGTAAGAAAATAGTGTCATGCAAGCTATAAGTACTGCTGCAATAACTTTACTACCAACACCACGCAGGCCATATTTTGCGCCAGTTGCTTTTGATAAAGCAATTATCCCGTATATCCAGGTGGGAATAACACTGATGGTAATAATGTCAAGCGCGTACGATTGCGGCACTTCTTGA
>ADZX01000917.1_pt1 | contig 16257 bp, 14 predicted proteins | sample 349688 | NCBI WGS metagenome assembly ADZX01 (sample SAMN00713648, study PRJNA49615) | sediment metagenome | isolation source: Carrizo shallow lake | place: Spain: near Madrid | collected 2007-02-15 | depth 25 m m | reverse complement strand
CGCTTCAACTGAGTTCGTTGCGATAGTGATGCGCCGTGGTGTTGTACAGGCCGCGGCGCAACTCGACGGGCTTGTCGCCGTAGCTGAGCGACAGCCGCTCGACCGACAGCAGCGGCGCGCCGACCGGCACCGCCAGCAGTTCGGCGGCCTGGCCTTCGGCTGCGACCGCGCGGATCTTCTCCTCGGCGCGGATCATGCGCACGCCGAATTCCGATTCGAACAGTCCGTACATCGGACCGCGGTAGCCGCTCAGCTTCTCCGCCGTCAGGCCCTTGAACGGCGCGGCCGGCAGCCAGATCTCGTCGAACACCACCGGCGAGCCGCGCAGCGACAGCACGCGCTTGATCTGGATCGCTGCGTCGCCCGAGCGCAGGCCGAGCGCGCGCGCCACGTCGGCGGGCGCGCGCAGGCGGCGGCAATCGATGAAGCGGCGCTGCGTGCCGCTGGCCGCGCCGCTTGCCGACGGTTCGTCGGGCTGCAGGCGCAGGAACCGGTACTGCGTGGTCTGCTCGGCGTGGGTGGCGACGAAGGTGCCCTTGCCCTGGCGGCGCACCAGCAGGTTCTCGGTGGCGAGTTCGTCGATCGCCTTGCGGACCGTGCCCTGGCTGACCTTGAAGCGCACGGCGAGCTCGGTCTCGCTCGGGATCGCCTCGCCCGGGCGCCACACGCCGGCCTGCAGGTCGCGCACCATCAGCGCCTTGATCTGCTGGTACAGCGGACTGAAGGCGGGGCTGACGGGCTCGGTGGCGACAGTCGACATGGGCGGATTGCAACACAAGAGCCGCCCATCGTCCACGATCAGCTGACAGATGTCTTATAGAAGACATAAGACTCGGGATTCCCCTCGCCCCAGGCCCGGCTTCGTCCTACACTCGCGCCCTGACCCTCCTCCAAGACCCGTTTTCCCCCTCTTCCGGAGCCCTCCATGAGCAAGAAACCCGTTCGAGTCGCCGTCACCGGCGCTGCCGGCCAGATCGGCTACGCGCTGCTGTTCCGCATCGCCTCCGGCGAGATGCTGGGCAAGGACCAGCCCGTGATCCTGCAGCTGCTGGAGATTCCGGACGAGAAGGCGCAGAAGGCGCTCAGGGGCGTGATGATGGAACTTGAGGACTGCGCCTTCCCGCTGCTGGCCGGCATGGAAGCGCATGCCAGCCCCGAAACCGGCTTCAAGGACACCGACTACGCGCTGCTCGTCGGCGCCCGCCCGCGCGGCCCCGGCATGGAGCGCGCCGACCTGCTGGCCGCCAACGCGCAGATCACGAATTGTCAACAAGTGATGAGAGTGACACAGAATCGGAGGCAGAGGAATTTAAAACTCCAGAAAAACAGATTATTAAAAGCGAGCCAACAACTCCTTACCGATATAATGGATATTCATAGACAAATATCTTCCGTCAGAACATTGGGGCGTGACAAATTTAGAACATCAATTCTTGGATCAAGAACAGAATCTCATCTAAGTAAATTTATTGAGACAGGATCTATACCAGAACCAACAAAAAGCAAAAAAGGTACAGAGAAGTTTAGACAGAGATCTGGAGCAGTGCCATCGCCAGTAATTGAGATTGATGAAAACGGAAACATCACGGAACGCAAAATAGCACATAAACCCAACGGCTATGATGAAAACTTTAGATTAGAAGATGTCAATCTTTATGCAGAATGGGATAAGAAGTTTGGTTTAAATGGTAGCCCAGCAAGCTTCAAAACAGGTTTTGCCTATTCCAGACTTCCAACTAATAGCTATGTTCATTTCAGAGGTAGTGACAAATCAACCACTTTTCATACTGGTGGCGGAGTTAATGAGAGTCTAGTAACAAAAGATATTGAAGGAGCAACAAGAAGAGATTTGTCCCGAGAAGTTATAAAAAAATCAAAAAGTACCCACGGATCAAAGACAGAGGGATCTCTTGGTGCAGATAGTTTTCATGAGGGAAGACAAAGCGTCGTCAACAATGTTATGAATGAGGTTAAAGAATTTCAAACTAAAATAGAAAAAAAGAAAAAAAGAAAAAATAAACCAACCAAAGCGGAATTAGAGGATCTTACAAATCTTCAAAAACAAAGCCCAATCAAAGCAACGGTTGAGGCGTTAAAATTTGTTATTAATGATACAGTTGGCTACAAAGATAACACTCCAGAAAATCAGGAAAAATTTAAAGGCCTCACAACTGATGGTCTTAATCTTGAAGATGAAATCCAAAGAGAATATGCATTAAAACATTATCAAGGCGCCAGGGATGTGATGAAGTTGGGAGTGCTTAGACATAGCGATAGATTGAATGAAGTTGACAGTGAAGATGAAACATCAAAACCAAACGATGGTGATTTGCCAGAAGAAATTAGCAGGATAAGTCGTAAATTAAAACGAACCACATTGGATGAAAAATATCATGGCGAAGTACCAGAAACCAAAAGGAGTTTATCACCATTAAGATATGCCAGCCCTTATTCCAGAGCAGTTGTAGATGTGGCCTTAGAAGAATTTAAAAGCGCTAAGAGTTATCAAGAAATAGCAACAGTTTACGCAACCCCAATTCCGGTAATTACGCCAACTGAGAATTTAGTTAAAATTGAGGAAGAAAAAAAGAAGTTACCAACCGATCCCGGACCAGTAAGAAATATAATTCCACCAACTAGATCGAGAGTTCAAACCGAGCCTTCAAAACCTAATAAAACTTTAGAGTTAGATAAAAAAAGTGGCTTTAGACAACCAGTTTTTGAAGAGCCAAAAACCCCGCCAAAATCAATCAAGCCCGAGCAAATTTCTTCTGTAAAAAATCCAAATCCGGAAAGAAAAAAATAACAAATCTTTTGCACACAAATTTCAATCATTATAGCTTGTGCATAATTCTATTAAAAATTAATCAATAAATTATGAAAAAAATATCAGTAAAAAACCCAGTAGTAGAGCTTGACGGCGATGAGATGACTCGCGTTATTTGGAAATTTATTAAGGAAAAATTAATCACGCCTTATTTGGATTTGGATATTAAATATTTTGATTTAGGCGTGCAAAGCCGTGATGCAAGTAATGATCAAATTACTATCGATGCCGCGAATGCAATTAAGCAATATGGGGTTGGAATTAAATGCGCTACAATCACACCAGACGAAGCTCGCCAAAAAGAATTTAATTTGAAAGAAATTTGGAAATCACCAAATGGAACGATTCGAAATATTTTGGATGGCACGGTTTTCCGCGAGCCGATTGTTTGTAATAATGTTCCTAGAATCGTTTCCAACTGGACAACGCCAATTATTGTTGGTCGTCATGCGTTTGGTGATCAATATAAAGCGACAGATTTTGTCGTTCCTGGTGCTGGCAAATTAACGATTAAATTTGAAGGTGTTGATGGAAAAATAATTGAGCGCGAAGTCTTTGAATTCAAGAGTTCTGGCGTGGCAATGGCAATGTATAATGTTGACGAATCAATCCGTGGTTTTGCGCATTCTTGCTTCAACATTGCCTTACAAAAAGGCTGGCCGCTTTATTTATCAACCAAAAACACGATCTTAAAAAAATACGATAATCGCTTTAAAGAAATTTTTGCCGAAATTTATGAGGCCGAATTTAAAGATAAATTCGCCGCTAAAAAAATAGTTTACGAACATCGTTTAATTGATGATATGGTTGCTTCTGCCTTGAAATGGAGTGGCAGTTTTGTTTGGGCCTGCAAAAATTATGATGGCGATGTTCAGTCCGATTCAGTGGCACAAGGCTTTGGTTCACTGGGTTTAATGACTTCAGTTTTAATTACGCCAGATGGCGAAATTATGGAAGCTGAAGCCGCCCACGGCACAGTTACTCGCCATTTCCGCGATCATCAAAAAGGTTTACCAACTTCCACCAACCCAATCGCCTCAATATTCGCTTGGACTCGCGGTTTAGAATTTCGCGGTAAAAAAGATGGCAATCAGGAATTAATTAATTTCTGCCACACTTTAGAAAAAGTTTGTTTGGAAACCGTTGAAAGCGGCAAAATGACCAAAGATTTAGCAGTTTGCATTCACGGCAACAAAGTTGAACACGGCAAACATTATCTTTACACCGAAGAATTTTTGGATGCGATTGACCAAAATTTGCAGAAGAAATTTTAACGATAAGAAAAATTATAATCCTCGCGAACCCTTAAAAAACTGGCGAAGCGAGGTTTATTATCTTTGGTTTTACCATAATATTTATAGGTAACAATCGTGCCAATTGGCGGCGGATTTTCTCTCATTTCATCACTAAATCCGCCACCAATTTTGAATTTTATTCTCTCTTCATTTTCCACCAAAAGCGCACCCATCATTTTTTGATATTTGCCCTTCCCTTCAATAATTGCCAACACTTTGGCTTCGGCATCTTCAAAGGTTTTTAGTTTTAATAAATCATCGCTGCGTTTGGCTTGATACAGCGAATCAGCGCGACGCAACATCAAACCTTCACCACCATTTTTAACGACTTCATCAAGGCGTTTCATCAAAGTTTTTTGATCAGTAATTTTTGATTGTTCGATAACTCTTAGATATTTTGAGCGAGATTTCTCAACCAAATCTTGCATAGCTTGCAACCTTTCTTCAAAGGTTCCGCTATGTTTTGGTAAATCAAAAACCATCAAATAAATTTTCTGCCATTCTTGATTATCATCAGATTCATTACGAACAATTCCCGAAACCTCCTCAAATTTACCGCGACCAATCCACAATTCGCCTTCAAAAATTTGATTGGGGAAATCTTCAATAAACCACTTGGGAGCATTATAAATATTGCCCTCACGAGAAATTAAATTCTTACCGTCGAAGTAAGCGCGCAACCCATCGAGTTTTTCGCTGACGAAATAATTTTTTAGATCGATGTTAGAATGATAAATATTTGCCAGTTGAATTGGCGGCGGATTGGCGTTGGTGGAGAATGGAAATAAAAGGAATAACAGAAAGGTTGTGAGTTTTTTCATGTTTGTGGTGAAACAAGTTTAAATTTATAATTCAGCACTCAATCCACTCTCGGTGTCATCCCCGACTTGATCGGGGATCCAGAAAATGTTAAGATAAAAACTGGATCCCCGATCAAGTCGGGGATGAAACCGAGAGAGATTAGTGTTTATGCCTTAAACTTAGATAATCCATTATTTCTTATCTTCCAACTCCTGATGCTTATTCCAAGATTCTTGCCAGTTGGCGTTGGAATTGACATTTCTTGACCAAGATTTTTGCCCACTTCCATCAACTTTTTTATAAAAAGATTTGGCATTATCAGCAAATTTTTTCTCAGTTTTAAATTCGTTATTAGCAATTAAATTCGCGGTATAAGCGGCAATTTCTTGATCAATTTTGCTACGAATTTTTGGGTTAAAAACTTCGCGAATCCATTTCGAAGTATTTACAAAAAATTCCATAATCTGCATAGTTGTATAAGCGCCATTTTGCGCCACATCGCGCGAAGTGCTGAGCAGCTCAAAATAACGCGCGAACAACTCAGAAATAAATTGATAAGACGGATAAGATTTTAGCGCATCAACCATCAATCTCTGAATTTCACCGGCCAACACAATAGATTCCGGCTGACGATTTTTCATATCAAAACCAATCGCCTTGCGGAAATCTTCATTCAAAACCAAACCACTTTCCACCTCCAAACAATGCGCCATCTCATGGGCCAAAACATTCACCGCAAAATTACGAATAATAATTTTGTGATCCAAACTGTGAGTAAAAGTTTTCAAAAATTTATTATAAATCTTGCGCTGATCAGTCAAATAGCACCCTTGATTCGTATCCCAACCTTTCACAATCTTAACTTCAAAACTCAAACCACCTTGTTTGGCTTTAGTCAAAATCAAATCCAAACCATCTTTATAAAGCTCAATTCCATAAAGGCTGACGAATTGCCGCGCAAATTTTTCACTTTCATTTGCACCTTCAAATTTAAGAACTTTATTTAAGATTTCTTCGATCATTAAATTATTTTTTAAGTGGAACTGCGTATAATTCTAGCTTGTGATCAACCAATTTATAACCCAAATCACGAGCGATTTTTTCTTTTAGTTTTTCGATTTCTTCGTTGAAAAACTCCACAACTTTGCCGGAATTGATATCAATTAAATGGTCGTGATGGTCGTCGCTAAGCTCTTCATATCTAGCGCGGTGCTTGCCACCAAAATCGTGTTTGGCAATCACACCTTCTTCTTCAAACATTTTTACTGCCCGATAAACCGTGGCGATGCCGATATTTGGTTTAACCTTGGCAGCTTTTCTGTATAACTCTTCAACATCAGGGTGATCGTTAGATTCGGAGATAATTTTAGCAACAATTCGACGATTTTCGGTTAATTTAATGCCTTTGTCGCCGCAGAGTTTTTCAATATGGGAGGTCATAAAACTGATAAATTTATTGTCTTTTATTTTAAAAAACTCAAAATTAGCGGTCTCGTTTTAAAATTCAAACCGTATTAGATATGCCAAAGACTTCTCTCAAAGAAATTGCCGAAGCGGCTTATTACCTAACTTTTGATGATGTCTTATTAAAGCCTGCTTATTCCGAAATTCTCCCAAACGACACCGACCTAAAAACCCGGATCACCAAAAATATCGAACTTGACATTCCAATTATTTCCTCAGCAATGGACACCGTCACCGAAAGCAAGCTAGCCATTGCTATGGCGCAATGCGGTGGGATGGGATGTATTCACAAAAATTTAAGCATTAAAGATCAAGCTGACGAAGTTAGAAAAGTTAAAAAATTTGAATCAGGCATTGTTATCAACCCACTTACAATCACGCCGGATCAAACTCTAAACGATGCTTTGCATATTATGGAAACCTATGGCATTTCTGGCATTCCGGTTATTGAATCTTTGGGCAGCAAGAGATTAGTTGGCATTCTAACTAATCGTGACGTGCGTTTTGCCACTGACAAAAAACAGCCAGTTTATGAATTGATGACCAAAAACCACTTGGTAACCGCCAAAAGCAACATCAGCAAAACTGAAGCCAAACAGCTTTTACATAAAAATAAAATTGAACGCATTTTAATCGTCGATAATGACGGCAATTGCGTTGGTCTTATTACCGGAAAAGATATCGAAAAATCCAAACAATTCCCTCACGCTTGCAAAGATTCTGAAGGCCGTTTACGAGTTGCAGCGGCAGTTGGAGTGGGCAAAGATGGCCTCAAAAGAGCTGAAAGTTTAATTGAAGCTGGAGTTGACATTTTAATGATCGACACCGCTCACGGCCATTCTAAAGGCGTAATTGACGCAGTGAGAGAAATAAAAAGACTTCACCCAAAAATTGATTTAATCGGTGGCAATATCGCCACTTCTGAAGCCGCCAAAGCCTTAATTGATGCTGGTGCAGATGGTGTTAAAGTTGGTATTGGCCCCGGCTCAATTTGTACCACCCGCGTTGTTGCTGGTGTTGGCGTGCCACAATTATCAGCAATTTTAGATGTTGCTAGCATTTGCCATAAACAAAAAATTCCGTTCATTTCTGATGGCGGCATCAGATTCTCTGGTGATTTATCCAAAGCAATTGCCGCTGGCGCCTCTTGCGTTATGCTTGGTTCACTTTTAGCCGGCACTGAAGAAAGCCCTGGAGATACGATTCTCTACAAAGGCCGTTCTTACAAAATGTATCGCGGAATGGGTTCACTTGGCGCTATGGCGCGCGGTTCAGCTGACCGCTACTTCCAAGAAGATGTTGCCGATAAAATGAAATTAGTGCCAGAAGGAGTTGAAGGCCGCGTTCCTTACAAAGGCCCGGTTTCTGATGTGATTCATCAATTAATTGGCGGTTTACGCTCTTCAATGGGCTATACCGGCAATAAAACTATCAAAGAAATGCAGGAAAACTGCCAATTTGTCAAAATTACCAATTCTGGCCTGAAAGAAAGCCACCCGCACAGCATTACTATCACTAGCGAGTCGCCAAATTACAGCACCGAGAACTAGAATAATCGCCTCCGGTCTACATCAGAGGCGACTATTGGAGACCCCTACAAGTCGGGGCGGCGCCAATGCAACGTGAAAAGCTAAGGTAATTTATTCTTGACTAATGCGAAAATTTTCTTATGATCCTGGACTGATTTTAAGAATATATATGTGTGTTGTTCCCGTTTGTTTCTCAATTAAATATCAACTAACCCTTTTAAACAATCTTTACACCATTTTCACCACCTAACGTAGGCAATTTTTGCCATTTTTGATAATAATTAGGAGTATTATGATAAATAAATTCAAAACTTCTGTCCTCTTTTATTTAAAGAAAAGCCTAATTTTAGCTCTCAAAGCTAGTCATTTTACGGTTTTATTTTTAAAAAAAGTGTTTGGCAAGAAGACCATTTTGTTGGTTTCCAAGCAACAAATTAAAAGCTATTCAATTGGCCCCGCTGCTCAAATTATATTTTTATTTTTCGTTTTATGGATCGGTAATATCTTTACTAGATCACTTGGGTACAACTCGGTAATTGAAAGCAAATCAGTCGAAATCAATAATCTTAAAAAAGCCAACCAACAATTTGAAAGTGAAGTTGACTCTCTAAATTTGAATCTACAAAAACTTAATAGCTACTTCAGCTCTATTTCTGGCTATAACCCACAGGGTTCTGACACCGCTCCAAATCAGCAAAACATTGATAAAAAAGTTAATGACCTCTTTGGCGACATTAGCCTTAACAAGCAAGATAGGGAAATTGCCATTAAAATTGCCGATTCCAACCTGATGCTAGACAGTATCAAAGGTGCTACCATCAAAAGAATCACCGATTTAGAACAAAAACTTGCCATCACCGGCATCGCTTTAGTTAATAACAAAGCTGTTTTGAGAAGTAGGTCCAATAATAATAGTGACAACCAAAACGCCATTTCCCTAAACAACAAAGATGACCTTACCAAAAGACAAGGTGGCCCATTTCAAGATTTAAGAAGGAGTTTTGACAACATTTCCGGATCAAAAATTTTTGGTGGCGACAATAAGGTTAGTATTAAAAATGAGATTGAATATTTGGCTAATCTAGAAAACTTCCTGCGCCACGTTCCACTTATTGCGCCAATAAAAGATTATTACGTTTCCAGTGGCTTTGGCAAAAGATCTGACCCAATGCGCAGGGTTCTGGCCAAGCACGACGGTATGGATTTTGTTGGCAAGAGCGGCGCCAAAATTATTAGCCCATCACCCGGTAAAGTTCTTTTTGCTGGCAAATTTAGCACCTATGGCAACGCATTAATTATTGACCATGGCTACGGCATCACTACTCGTTATGGGCATTTGTCAAAAATTTATGTCGATAGAGGAAGTTATGTGGAGAAAAATCAGATAGTGGCCGCTCAAGGTAGCACCGGAAGAAGTACCGGCCAACATTTGCATTATGAAGTAAGATATAAAAATATTCCTCTGAACCCAAAAAACTTCTTGCAGGCTGGGCAGGAAATTCTTAATTCTAATAATAGCTAACATCACTTGATAGTTGGCCTCATTCTTAAAAAATATGTTCTCGACTTCCACATTAAAATCTTTCGTTAACTCACTAAAAAGCGGCAGCAATTCTGACTCATTTGGTAAAACTATTGAACAAATGACCGTCTCTTTTAAATCAATGCCGTCAATAATCTCAAAAGATTCAACCATTGAAGGCGAAGTTCGAAGTTCCGGAGTGGTTGAAATTGAAGGTAATATAAAAGGCCGTATTAATAGCAATTCAATTGTAATTAGAGAAGATGGTTTTGTTGATGGAGAAATTAATGCTGACTCGGTAAATATTAGAGGAAATTTTAACGGCACTATTAAAGCACGAAATATTAATGTTTTTAGTAAGGCGAAGATTACTGGCAACATTGAATATCAGTCACTTTCAGTTGAAGATGGCGCCTCCATTGACGGCCAATTCAAGCAACTATCCACAACAAAATCTTAGTGGAAATTTTAGAGATATTTTTAAATTCTAACTTGTAATTTTTAGCCTGCCATTTACACTCAACATTCATATTCTCCACTCACTTAAGGTAGTAAAAGCTTCGGGTTAAATTATGCTCCATAAAAGAATATTTACTGTAAGTATTGGCGATTATGGCACTATTGTTGCCCTACATAACGGCAAAAATATTCAAAACAAAATCTTAATTGCCTCAATTAGTGACGAAAATAAACCTCAATTAGAAAGTTTATTTAATCAAAATAAAGCAGCTCCTATCTACATCATTCTTGACACCACAAATCAGAACTATAAGAAAAAAACCTACCCACCAGTTAGTCAATCCGACTTTCATAAAATCGTTAAACGGGATTTAAACAAAGAATTCAGCCCAATTGAAAAATCTTTTCAGAGTTATTACGGAATTAAAGATAAAACCCAAAACAAGTGGGAATGCACCTTTGTTTCAGCCGCCCACTCTCCTGAAATAGATAAATGGATTGAATTTTTACTAACAGTGCCAAACCCCTTGATTGGTATTTATGTCTTGCCTGTTGAAACCGGAGCTATGGCAAAAGAAGTGTTTGAAGCGATAAAAGCTGAGCAAAATATTAAAACCAACGAGAATACCGTTCTCTCTTTTGTTATGCAAAATAAGATTAGCGGGGTGAGGCAGGTGGTTTTTGCCAACAACTCAATCGTCTTTACCAGGGTAGTAAATTATAATTTTGATGATCCACAATTTGCCCATCTCTTTGAACAAGATATTTTCCGTGCCAATGAATATTTAAAGATGATCTTCCCTAAGCTGAAGGCCCAAGATGTAGTCATTATCAATCTTTTATCTGACGATATTCTTGATAAAATAAAACACATTGATAACCGTGAATTAAGCTTTATCAACTATTCACCTTATCAAATTGCTGAAAAACTAAACATCACCAATGCCGTCTCTAGTAATAGTGGTAATTTTTCTGATATTATAATTGCCAACTGTTTTGCTAACAGCACAAAAAAAGTATTAAAGTTCTCCAACTCCAAAATTACAATGTTGGATAGATTAAAGCTGGTTTTAAAATCAATATTTGTGATTGATGCTATAGCAATCTCAATAGTATTGATGATTTTGGTCAAAATTATTCTTCAACAATACCAATCGAAAGGCAAAATATCAGAGATGATTAGCGAGAGAACCAGCCTTGCACAGAGGCTGCAAAGCATCAGTAACGCTGCCTTGGATGACAATGTTAAAAAGATCGATAAAAATGACCCTGCTAATGATGATCTAGCTAATGAAATTATTGATTTTGGAAAAGTTGACGAAGTTTTATCCACAGTTAATGTCAATATTTCCGGTTTTCTTAATAGGTTAGCAGTAGTTAAAAAATACGATGTTACGGTTTTATCTTTCGGCTATAGCCTGCCCGGATATAACCCAAAAGCAGAAGAATTCGCATCAATTCATCCAGAATTTAAGATATCTGGAGAAATTTCTGATAAAAGTGGTGATATTGAAATCCTATTCAAAAAATTTGATGCCCTAAATCTAGAAACCAAAAACAAATTTACAGAATATAATGTTAACTATTCTGAAATATCAAAAAATATTGATTTTGGTAAAAAATATTATTCTTTTCCCTTTGATTTAACTCTTAAAAACAAAGGACAATAAACAAGATGCTAAAAAATAACTCACTGACTCCCAATAAAGATGTGAACCAAGTTCCGGATAATAAAGCCGAACCAAAAACTACCGTAATCGATCCTTATAATAAGAAAATTATTAATTTTAAGAAAAGAATCATCTTCGCCCTTACCGCATTTGCAATAATCTTGGCAGTAATGTTAGCCTTTAATTTCTACGGTAACGCATCCAAAGAAAATGATGCCGAACAAATAGCTATAATAGAGGGTCAAATTAGTGACTTACGCAATAAGTCTGCCGGAACCGAAGCAAAAATTAATGATGCCAAGAAATTTAAACTTCTTTGGATGAACGCCAACAAACAAAAGAAAAACTTTGACGGAATTAAAGTTGCCGATATTACCAATGATTTTAATTCGCTTGCTGAGAAAAATAACATTACAAAACACTCAATTACATTGTCAGTTCCAGATGTTTTGAAAGAAGGAGTTTACAAACTTCAAACTCTTGATGTTAACCTCATAAACTGCAGTATGAGCTTCGATGCCTTAACCGACAGAGAAGCACTTGATTTTATTGAAAGCTTTATAAGTGGCCTACCTGGTTACGTAGTAATCAATGATTTATCTATAAAAAAAACTAGGAAAGAAGGCTATAGCAGCCAGGACTTGGTTGATATTAGCAGCGGAAAGTTTCCTAATTTGATTTCTGGCAAAGTCAACTTCTCGTGGTATTTTCTAAAGCGTAAACCAAAATCACTCCAAAATGCATCTTAAAACCTATTCACAATCTATATTGCGATGGCTTTATGTGCTAGGTTTGCTGCATTTGTGCTACTTAATCATATTCATAACAAGCTCACCAACAAAAGCATTTGCCCAAGATTCCAGAGCAAATAGTCCAGCCTCCAATAGTAGCTTGTCCAATATACTCAACAAAGTTGCCAATGAAAAGATTCCTGATAACAAAAATCTCCCAGGCATACCACCAAAAAACCCGGAACAAAATACCGAAAAATTATCTGGTGTAAAATCAATATCTGAAATTGTCTCTTCCTTAACTGGCAAAAAAAATAACATTACATCATTAATGTTTAGCACTGAAGAAATAGACGATATTGAAAAAGCTATGACTGCCCATAAAAATAATCAACCATTTGATACTGGTGACAAATCCGCTGAAAAAGAATCAACCCCGGTAACTGGAGGTGAGGTCAATTCCTGTGTTTATCTAGGATCAATTCTATATCACTCACCAAATAGCTGGGCAGTTTGGGTTAATGGCCAGAAAATTTCTAATAGCGATAACAAAATTGGCAATGAGATCTATGTAAGATCAATCAGCGACAATAGAGTTTCTTTGGTTTGGACGATGAGTATTAGTAAATGGAAAATTTTAGCCGATCAAAAATCGGATGCCGACGCACCAATTGGTGCCAACAATCAGGTTGAACTTAATTTTGATTTAAGTTTTAATCAGACATATATGCTTATTGGCAATAAGATTATTGAGGGCCGAATTACATCAGCATCATTGGAGGCGGGTAGTTTGAATGATAAAGCACTCACCAAAGCTTTAAAAGACGGCAGGACTCAAAAACCATAACCAATTTTAACTTAACAAAAAACTAGACTTAATTATGACCAAAGAAATTACTGACAGCAATTTTGAACAAGAAATACTAAACTCTAAATCACCAATTCTGGTTGATTTCTGGGCACCTTGGTGTGGGCCTTGTAAACAATTGGGGCCAATTGTTGATGAATTATCAAAAGATATGGAAGGAAAAGTCGAGGTTTACAAGTGTAACATTGACGAAAACCCAGAATCTCCTTCTAAATACGCAGTTCGCGGCATTCCAACTTTGATGATTTTCAAAGATGGAAAACTAGTGAATAGTAAGGTTGGTTCACTTCCAAAAAGCGCTCTTTATGAATGGGTAAGAAATAACCTATAGAAAAATTGCTGCTCGAAACTATCTATCGACAAAAATTGGATCTGCTAAAATCAGTTTTAGCAGATTTCAAATCATTAGATTTGCAACCCAAAATTGGTATTGAGCTGGAGTTCTATTTAGAGAATGCAAATAAACAGCTTGTTAGTGACTTTATTTTACAACTAAAATCAGCCATTCAAAAAGAAAATATTGATATTTTAGACATCGAACCCGAACAAGGTTTTGGGCAAATCGAAGTTAAAACCGCTCCTTATTGCGACCTAGAATTACTATGTCAGGATATTATTAAAATCAAAACAGCCGCTTACAGACTGGCTCAAAGCCTTAATTGCAAAGTAAATTTTTCATCCCAACCTTATCAATATGATTGTGGCAGTTCTCTACAAGTCAACTTTAGTTTAATTGATAGTCAAAATAATTTTTTATTTATCAAAAACAATGAAGTTGAGAGCATTCATTTATTAAACTCAGTTGCCAACCTATTAAAATTTACTAATAACATAATGATAATTTTTGCCCCTGAAGCGCAAGATTATTTACGATTTGATCTCGAACTGAATAAAAATTTACACAAAAATAAAAAATATACTGCACCAGTAAATATAAGCTGGGGCTATGAAAACCGCACCGCCCTGATCCGCATCCCAACAGTAAAACATTCTTCACAAAGAAGATTGGAGTTTCGTCTTGCCGCCAGCAATGCTGATATTTATTTAGTTATAACATTCTTCTTGTTGATTGTTTTAGATGCTATAAACAGCAATATAGAACCAATGCTTCCAATTTATGGCAACACTTTTGATGAGAAATATCAATTAGAAATATTGCCGCAAAACTACCAAATTGCTCAAAATTATTTTTTCACAGAAAATAGAGTTCTGGAAAAAATCAAACAAAAACTCTCTTTTGTTTCAAATTAAAACAGTTATGCAGCTGAGCGCTGAAAATATTGGTTAAATAGGTAATAATTAGTTATGGTTCGCCACCACTAAAAATTACACCAATATATGAAATTACCTAAACAATTCTATTACAAAAAAAATCGCCTCCAACAATTAAAAGGTTTTTATTACACAGTGCAAACCGGCAGTGTTTCACAAGCAGCTGAAAAGATGGGGCTTAATCAGTCAACCGTCACTCTGCAAATTCAATCTTTAGAAAGAGATTTAAAGACACAACTTCTGGATCGAACCAAAAAGAAAATCAAACCCAACCAAGATGGAGAGATATTTTATCATATGGTTGCCTATTATTTGAACGGCATTGATAGTCTATATGAGGAATTTCTAAATAAAAAAACCCAAGCAACATCCAATGTTGTGAATATCGCAACTCACAATATTGCTATTTCTCATCTACTGCCTACTTATATAAAAAAATTTCAAGAACAATATCCCAATGCCACAATTGGCATTAAAAATATTACTTCCGATGAAGCAATTAAAAGGCTATATGATGATGAGGTTGATTTTATTTTATATCCCGACATTAACCCTCCATCAGAACTTTTCTCACAAGTCTGCTTTGCCTATAACCCAGTTCTAGTAATGCACAAAGATCATCCTTTGGCAAAAAAACGTGGCGAGATAGAATTGAAGGACATTAGTAATTACAATACGATTAGGGTCGAGAAAAGATTAATTACTCTACCAGTTTTTGAGAAAATGTTTGAGGAGTTAAAATTTAAATCCAGCATTAATTTTGAGAATGGTAATTGTGATATGGTTAAAAATTTTGTTAAAGCTGAGATTGGTTTAGGTTTTGTATCAGAATTGTGTGTTGATAAGGATGATAAGGATTTGATTTACAAGAAAATAAATAAATATTTTCCAGTTACAGAATATAAATTAGTGATGAAGAATGGCAAAAAGCCAAGTATTTTAGCAGAAAGTTTTGTGAAGATTTTAGTAGGAAAGTAGTATCGTGGGGTCGACCCTTGCGGTCTCCCGCAATAGAATCGATTTTTTGATAAGTGAAATAGAACAATTATATGTTTTATAAGCTTGGCGACAACCTAATCTCCCAGGAAATAAATCCAAGTACCATCGGCGCGACGCACGTTTCACAGGCGAGTTCGGGATGTATCGAGTGGTTCCATGCCGCAATAATCACCAAGCCAATAAAACATATAGTTAACAATGATTTTTGAACTATAAATTATGAACATTTCTGTTCATAATTTATAACTCATTATTCATTGTTATAACTGACACCACATAAAGAATAACTTTCAAATAACCAAGCAGATTTAATACTGCAAATAGCACTTAAAAAGCCAATCGGGTTATTAGTATTGGTTAGCTCAGAGCATTACTGCCCTTACACACCCAACCTATCAACGTGGTAGTCTTCCACGACCCTAATAGGGAAAACTAGTTTTGAGGGAGGCTTCCCACTTAGATGCTTTCAGCGGTTATCCCGTCCATACTTAGCTACCCAGCGATGCTCTTGGCAGAACAACTGGTACACCATTGGTATGTCCAACTCGGTCCTCTCGTACTAAAGTCAGCTCCTCTCAATTTTCCAAACACCTGCGGCAGATAGGGACCGAACTGTCTCACGACGTTCTGAACCCAGCTCACGTACCACTTTAATCGGCGAACAGCCGAACCCTTGGGACCTTCTTCAGCCCCAGGATGTGATGAGCCGACATCGAGGTGCCAAACGATTCCGTCGATATGAACTCTTGGGAATCATCAGCCTGTTATCCCCGGCGTACCTTTTATCCGTTGAGCGATGGCCCTTCCACACAGAACCACC
>ADZX01000814.1_pt1 | contig 16431 bp, 19 predicted proteins | sample 349688 | NCBI WGS metagenome assembly ADZX01 (sample SAMN00713648, study PRJNA49615) | sediment metagenome | isolation source: Carrizo shallow lake | place: Spain: near Madrid | collected 2007-02-15 | depth 25 m m | reverse complement strand
GCCGAGCGTGCCGAAGGCCCCCGCCTGCAGCGCGTCGCCGGCGAGCAGCGCCATCGCCTCGCCGAACGCGACGTGTACCGTGGGTCGCCCGCGGCGCAGCGTGTCGTCGTCCATGCAGGGGAGGTCGTCGTGGATCAGCGAATAGGCGTGGATCATCTCGACCGCTGCCGCCACTGCGTCGACCACCGCGACGTCGGCGTGCGCGAACTCGCCGGCCGCGTAGGCGAGGAGCGGCCGCACCCGCTTGCCGCCGCCCAGCACCGCGTAGCGCATCGCCTCGGTGAGCGTCGCGGTCGGGCCGGGCAACGACGACAACGCGGCGGCGAGCACGAGCTCGATGCGCTGCTGACGCTCGCGCGACCACACCGCCCAGTCGAGGTCGTCACGCATCCGCGGTTCCAGGCTCGAAGGGCTTCAGCACGCCCTTCTCGAGGATCTCGACCTGCTGCTGCGCATCCTTCAGCGCGTCCTGGCAATAGGCAAGCAGTGCCGCGCCGCGCTTGTAGGCCGCCAGCGACTGCTCCAGCGGCAACTGGCCACCCTCCATCGTCGCGACGAGCTCCTCGAGCTCCGCGAGCGCGGCTTCGAAACTTGCGGGCTTGTCCGTGGTCTTTGCCATTGGCCGGGTCGCGAGTTGCGGGGTGGCGCCTCGCCGATATGAGACTAGAGTGCGGACGGGCGAGGGTCGAACCCAAGCGGGCAGACGCGATCGGCGGTCGAGGCACGGCGGCCCGCGGACGGCCTGACGACTTGCTTCGCGAACGTTCCTTGACGGCGTTGCACTGGCTTTTTATACTAGCACGTTTTGGCGATGCGGCCTTCGGTGGCCGACTTAGCACATGGTTCGGGGCGGCGAGATCCTGCGATGCGGCGTGCGCGGGGTCGTCCGAGGCGTCCCGGGTTGTTGGGTTGGGTTGGTGGTAATTCCCGAAAGGACCACAGGTCATGTCGAATCTGGCCACGGCCGCGCATCTTCGCGCCGCCGTCTCGCAATTCCCCGCGTCCTGGTACTGCGATCCCCGCGTCTTCGAGCTCGAGCGACGCCTGCTGTTCCCGCGCGCGCCGGGCTACGTCGGCCACGAGCTCATGGTCCCCGAGACCGGCGACTATTGCGTGCTCGCTGCGCGGGACAACGCGCAGGCGCTGGTGAGGAACGCGCACGGCGTCGAGCTGCTGTCGAACATCTGCCGGCACCGTCAGGCGCTGATGCTGACGGGCAAGGGCAACGCGCAGAACATCGTCTGCCCGATCCACCGCTGGACCTATGACCTGAAGGGCGAGCTCCTCGGCGCGCCGCACTTCGCCGACAAGCCGTGCCTGAACCTCGGACGCACGCCGATCCGCAACTGGAACGGCATGGTGTTCGATGGCCCGCGCGACGTGGCGCGAGACCTGGCCGAACTGTCGACCGGCGACTTCGACTTCGCGGGCTTCGTGCTGGACAAGGTCGAGCTGCACGAGTGCAACTACAACTGGAAGACCTTCATCGAGGTCTATCTCGAGGACTACCACGTCGGCCCGTTCCACCCCGGGCTCGGGCAGTTCGTCACCTGCGAGGACCTGCGCTGGCAGTTCGCCGAATGGGCGTCGCTGCAGACGGTCGGCATCAACAACCGCCTCGCCAAGCCCGGGTCGAAGACGTATGCCAAGTGGCACGACGCGGTGCTCAAGTACTACGGCGGCGAGACGCCCCCGCACGGCGCGGTCTGGCTCACCTACTACCCGAACATCATGGTCGAGTGGTACCCGCACGTGCTGGTGGTGAGCACGCTGATCATTCGTCTGTCCTGGCTTTGGGCGGTTTTTAGTATATAGTAGGGTTCTTGGCGTAAAACATTTTTCAAAAAAATCCTGTTCAATAGTTTAGCTTCTTGTTCAAGTACCGGACCAAATACTTCAACACCGGCAATCCGCAATATCTTTAAAGAATTATTTTTGGCAACCAGCGGATGCGGATCATGGACCCCAAAATATACTCTTTTTATTCCGGCCTCGATAATGATATCCGTACAGGGCGGGGTTTTGCCGTAATGATTGCAGGGCTCGAGTGATACATAGAGCGTAGTTCCCAGTGCGCAGTTCTTAATAGGTTTCTTTTTAGCAAGTTTCAGGATTGCGGCGCGTTCGGCATGTGCGGAGCCAAAACTTTCATGATAGCCAGTGGCCAATATTTTGCCGTTCTTGACGATCACTGCTCCGACTAGAGGATTTGGAGAGACTTTTCCCTCACCCAGCTTGGCCAATTCAAAAGTTTTACGGATAAATTGTTGATTTTGAGAGGCAAGAGCCATGATTTACAGCGACTTGTAATATTTTACTTCGGCAGCAGGATCTGTAGCTTTGAAAATAGCAGAGCCTGCAACAATTATGTTTGTGCCGGCAGCGATAGCTTGTTTTACTGTTTCTCGGTTAATTCCCCCGTCGATTTCAATATCTACGGCTAGATTATTATTACTAATAAACTTCCGGCAATTTTTGATTTCGCTTAAAACATCGGGAATAAACTGCTGGCCGGCAAAGCCTGGAAAAACAGACATAAACAAAACCATGTCGATTTCAGCTAGATATTTTTCAACATAAGAAAATTTCTTATCTGGATTTACTGCTAGGCCAACTTTTTTACCCAATGCTCGGATGTCTCGGAGGGTCTGGTGGGGGTTTTTGAGCGTTTCTAGATGGACACAAAGCAGGTCAGCCCCAGCTTGGGCAAAATCTTCAATATACTTTTCTGGATTTTCTATCATCAAATGCACATCTAGAAATAATTTTGTCTTTGGTCGAATTGCGCTGACAATCAAAGGGCCAATCGTAATATTATTTACGAAATGTCCATCCATTACATCCACATGTAGCCAATCAGCGCCAGCTTTTTCCACCAGGGCAATGTCCTGGGCCAAGTGGGAAAAATCTGCTGATAAAATTGAAGGGGCAACAATTGTCATTTATTTAGCCTCTAAGGTTTTTAATTCTTGTTTTAAGGCTAGATTATTATAATAGTATACTTCTACTACTGCATCAGGTTCTGTTGTTATTTCCTTTGCCAATTTTTCTCCAGGGGCTAGAACTTTCTCAAAAATTTTATTGCGGCCTTTTCTGTCCTGGAGATAAATGATCACCTGTTGGGCTTCCCAGCCGGGAAGATTTTCTGCAGATATTTTTACTATAGCCGTATCTTCATTTTTATCGATTAGGCTAATGCCAACCGGATAGCCTTTGCTGACGACTATAGAAATTTCCGAGCCCTTGCGAATGGCTGTGTGCGGCTCCGGATTTTGACTGATAATTATATTGGGGGGATATTCAGTGCTGTAGCGTCTTTCTTCCACTTTCAAATTAAATCCTTTTTCTTTGATTATTGCTTCGATTTGGTTGAGATTGCTTTCCACTAATGCTGGTACAGTTAGTTGTTCGGCCGCTTTACTAATATAAATTTTGATCAAACGATTTTTTTTGACCACTCGGCCGTGTTCAGGAATAGTAGTCACTACACAATTTTCAGAAATATTATTATCAGCAACTTGGCCGATAACCTTGGGTTTTAAACCAACTTTTTGTAATTGGTTATTTGCTTCTTCCAGGGGCTGGCCGATAACATTGGGAATTTGGATTTTGGGTATAGAGTTAAAATAATTGGCAAAAAGAGCCTGGATAATTGAAATGACTAGGCCAAGAAAAATACTAAAGACAACGACCAAGATAACTATATTTTTTGGTTTGGGATGAGGCCGGCTAGGAACTTGAGGCCCGGAAGGAGTTTTTGGCATAGTTCTATTATTATAATTACTGGGAGGGATTTGTCTATCCCTTTTCTGAAAATTGATGGGCGGAGCATTAATTTCGGGATCTTTTGGCGTGGGATTATTGCTTTGCTTGGCGGTGGTTTTCCGTTGTTGGCTAAGCTGTTCGCGTAGTTTGATTTCTTCAACCCGAATAGTTACTTTTTTTGCTTGCAAATCACCCAAAAATTCCAAGACTGATTGATGGCGGTAGGTCGGATTATATTCCAGAGCCTTGAATATAATGTCCTCCAAATAGAGAGGAATATCGGGATTACGGACAATCAATGATTCCGGTTTGCGCTTTAGATTACGCAAAAGCATTGGTACGTTTTCTATTTCCGGATAGGGAGTGTGGCCGGAGAGCAAACGATAGGCTAGTGCTCCCAAGGAAAAAATATCAGAACTTTTTTTCAATTGTTCGCCCCGCAAGCTTTCGGGCGGAAAAAAATTGGGATTAATAACTAAGACATTTTTTGTCAGGGCAAAAGAGTTTAATAAATAGTCGATATAAAAATTTTGAACTTTGATTTGACCATTGGCGCACATAATAATATTTTCAGGACAAATTACTCCGTGAAATATTTTTTTTGGTGGGCATATTCCAGAGCTTTGCCGATAATATTGAGCAAGCGGATAGTTTCTTTTTCGGTAAATTTACCTATTTTTACGAGGATATCAGCCAAAGATCCTTCCCAAGGACTGGCTGAAATGACAAAAAAGCGCTGGTTTTCGGTAAAGACACTATCTAATATTTTTACAATATGGGGATGATTAAGTGCGGCCAGCTGATAAATAGCCGACTGCATTTGTTCGATGAGCTCAGGCGGGCAGAGCTGTTTGTTGTATTCCCGGATAGCGAGCTTATGGCCCTGGGGCAACAATTGGCCTTCATAAATAATCCCCAGTTTATCCTCTGCCAGTTGGCGCAGGATACGGTAGCGGTTTTTCAAAACGAGACTTTCTCCCATGGTGGAAAAATTATAACATGATTGAGGAAATACTGGGCATTACAAACCAGTAAAGATGTAATAAAATATCCTAGTTCAATGTTTAAAACTATTAAAATTTTTCTCCCAATTTTACTCAGTATTTTTTTAACTGGTTGCTGGCAGCAAAATCAAACTAATGCACTATTAAATAAAAATATTACTGAAGTCTTAGCCCAGTATCAGCAGGGGGTAAATAAGCTGGATGAAAAAATATTGGCAGATGTTGTTGGCGATGATTTTAATTATTTTGGCGGGGCCAAAGAAGGCTATCTAAAACAACTGCTTAACTGGACAGTTGTTATTGATAATATAGAAGGCCAGGTTGTAGCAATTGAGGATTATAGAGTTTTGGTAGAGACCAAGATAAAAGGCACATTGGTTTATAAGCCAAATATTTCCTTGCCTATATTTAAGGGTGAAATACCCCTGCTGCAAGGCAATTTTCAAAAAAATACTTTATTTACTATGACTTATGTAAAAGACGGGCTAAAAATTATTGGAGAACAAGATGGTGGGACTGCTAAGCTTTTCCAATGGGGGAAGGTTTTACCGGACATTAAAACCTTAACCCTGGATAAATATTCAGCTGCCCCCGGCGAAACTATTAAAGTGAATATAGGCGTAGACAAAGGCGCAAATGATATTATTTTAGTTTTTATGAACGAAAGGTTATTAAGTGGGTTTTCTGATGCAGGTGAAGTGCCTTACAATGAAGACAGCTTTTCCGTGGTGATACCTACAGATTATCCGTCCGGGAAACCTTATGATATTAATGCTCTAGTTTTTGCTGGCAAGATAAACCTGAGCAGTCCCCAGCAGGCTGAACTGCAGGGTATAGTGGTAAAAATAATTTCTATCCCAATAAAATAATAATTAGTTTTTCTTAGAGAATTAAACCTAAATTGATAAAAATAGCCATATTTTGATAAAAATATGCGAAATAATATAAAAAATATGCTATATATTGATAAAAAATATTAAAAATAGTAAAAACTATTGGATTTTCATGAAAAAATACTGATTTTTCCTAAAATATTGAAAATTTAATGCAAAACTGTGTTAAATAAACGGTTAAAATAGAGTATAATTCTTAACATTAGGAGCAATTCAGATGATAGTAGCAATAGACGGGCCGGCGGGATCTGGTAAAAGCACAGTTGCCAAATTAGTTGCCCAAAAGATTGGGTTTAAATATATTGATACAGGTGCTTATTACCGCTGGCTAACTTATAATGTATTAAAGAATAAATTCACGGCTGAACAGTCCAAAGAGATCATTATTTTAGCCAGGCACTTAGATTATCAAAATATACCTGATGATAAAATCCGTTCCCGACAGGTTTCCAATAATGTTTCTTGGGTTTCGGCAATAAAAGATGTTCGTCAGTCTATTGTTGAGCAGCAGCGCCGGGTTGCCCAAAAAAATCATGTTGTTATGGAAGGCCGGGATATTGGCACCGTAGTTTTTCCTGGTGCTGAAATAAAGATTTTTTTGAACGCTACAGTGGAAGAAAGGGCCCGCCGCCGCTATGAGGAACTGCTGGCCAAAGGGGAAAATGCCACACTGGAAATTATTAAGCAGGAAGTAATTGAGCGCGACCGCCAGGACAGTGAACGGGAACATTCACCCTTGCTCAAGGCCGAAGGAGCTATAGAGATTGATTCAACCGGATTGACAATCGAACAGGTTGTTGAAAAAATTACTGTACTAATGAAAGAGAAATTGCTGAATTAAATTATGGATAAAACAAAGAAAAAAACCTGGTTAGAAGAAATACGTAATACTTTTGTTACTGGTTTACTTCTTTTGATCCCTTTATATATTACTATTTGGATTGTCTCTGTGGTTTTTAATATTTTTGATAATGCTGTGCCGATTATCGGTCGCCGTTTTGAGGGTCTAGGTTTTTTAGTAACAATTATTTTTATTTTACTTTTGGGTGCCTCGGCTAGAAATATTTTTGCTAAAAGATTATTAAAATATTTTGAAGATCTCTTGGGCAAAGTACCATTTGTAAAGAATATTTATCTTTCTACTAAACAAGTGATCAATGCTATAACCAATACTTCGCGCAGTGCAACATTTAGTAAAGTAGTGATCATTGAATATCCCCGTAAAGACATGTATTCAATTGGCTTTTTAACCAAAGAAGACAACTCTAGTCTGGAAGCAAACGGCCAGCCAGTGGCCAGCGGCATGGTTTCGGTGTTTGTACCGACAGTGCCAAACCCGACTACAGGATTTTTTGTGATTTTGCCCCGCTCGGAAGTGAAAGTTCTGGATATGTCGGTAGAGCAGGGATTTAAAATGGTTATTTCCGCTGGGATTATTACACCAGATATTATGCAAATTTCAAAAAATTAATAAAACTTAAGGAAGATCATGCAGTTAATTTATAACCAGATGTTTAATGCCCCCAAAACAAAAATCCAAATCACGGAGAAAGATGTTCAACATAATTTAGAACGGCTGCGGACAATTATTACCCAGCTCAATCAGGGGCAGGGTGACAATAAAGATGGGGCAGTGCCGATGATCGGCTGGCAGAACTATGCTCAAAATATTAAACGTGGTTTATTGGAACAAATTGCCTCGGCTGCCCATAAACTGAAAAGAAAATGTGAGCTGATTTTTGTCATTGGTATTGGCGGATCTTATCTAGGGCCACGGGCCGTGATTGAGGCACTATATGGGAAAAATTATAACGAGATATTTAATCCAAAAATATATTTCTTGGGCTGTGATACTGATCCTGATTATTATCAGTATATATTAAGGCAGGCAGAAGGCAAAAGTATTGGGGCTGTAGTTATTTCCAAGTCCGGCACTACTACGGAGCCGGCTCTGGCTTTTCGCTATATAAAAGAATTAATTGAGAGACAACATGGCACAGATGCCAAAGAAAGGATCATCGCTGTTACGGATGAATGCAACGGTGCACTGCGTAAGATGGCTTTCCAGGCAGAATGGCAAACCTTTGTTATACCGGAGGATATAGGCGGAAGGTTTTCGGTAGTGACCCCTGTTGGCTTGGTGCCAATGGCCATGGCTGGGGTGGATATAGTTAATTATCTTAAGGGTTATACCCAGGCTAAACCGCTGGTGGATTCAGAAAATATTGAAAAAAACCCGGCGGCTATGTATGCGCTGCTGCGTTTTCTGGCCTGGCAAAAAGGGGCCGTAGCCGAATATCAGATAACAAATTCTTCGGCCTTTGAAGCAAATATTTTTTGGACTATGCAGATGGAGCCGGAATCAGAAGGGCATAAAGGCCATGGCCTGCATGTAGTCCCAGGGGTTTTTCCCCGCGACTTACATTCTATTGGGCAGTTAATTCAGCAAGGCCCGCGCAATCTGATAGAAATAGCTACGAAAATTATGAAACCAAAGCAAGATTTGGAAGTTCCTCTTTTCCCCGCAGACCTTGATGGCTTAAATTATATTCCTAAAAATAATTTAACCTTAAATGATATTAATAAAATGACTATTGATGGCCCGCTGGCAGCTCATTATGCCGATGGTGTGCCAAACATGACCATAGAGCTAGAAGAAATTACTCCTACTAATTTAGGTAAATATCATTATATGTTAATGAAAGCCACGGCAATACAAGGTTATTTACTAGGCCACAATCCTTTTATTCAGCCAGGCGTACAGCTTTGGAAGGATAAATTATTTACTATGGCCGGCAAACCAGGCTATGAAAAACAACATGAGCAATATAAAACTGAGGCTGCTAAAAAAGCAGAGAAAAATATTATCACTTTTTAAACAAGGTAAAATATTAATGCCTTTCATTTTCTTCCCAGTATCCTACGCTCCCAAAAAAAATGAATTATTATTTTAGTATTTGCGATTTCTTTGAACATGAAATAATCTAAGGAGAATAAGTTGTTTAGAAAATTATTAAAAGAACAAATAGAATTAATTTTATTACCGTCAAATCTTGACCAAGCTGAAAAATATTTTCAACAAAGCTTGGCTACGCATAGCCTTTTACCAAAATGTTCACCAATCAATAAATTAATTCTTGAGAGCTGGGGCATTGAATTCATCGAGAAATATCAAAAGGATAATTCGCTTATGAGAGTTAAATTACCAGAAGGATGGAAGATAGAGCCAGCAGAAACCGTCTTTCATAGTTTTCTAAAAGATTCAAATGAGAAGGAAAGGGCAAAGATTACCTATAAGGTCCTGTCCACCAAAAGAGCTACTTCCATTACCATAGATGATTCCGGAGAGGATTTTTTGTGTAGGTTTAGTAAGTGCTTAAAGTGCCAAGAAATATTTAAACCAGGTGAGATCAATTTATTAGATACCGGATTAATTGCTGCTATCCAACATCAAACAAAAATTACTTATATTTTTTTTGATAGGAATATTTGGCAACCAAAAGGGCTTTATGCTGAAAAAAAGGGATATAATTTTTATCCTTCTGAATTAGAAAATACACAAATAGGAGTTATTAGAGCATGGGAGGATTTTAACCAAAACAAATTAAGTATATCTGAAGTTCAGGAATTAGCTAAGAAGATATTATTTTCTTTTAGAGTAGTTGATAATATTGATAATTAATTTTTCCAGATGACTGAAAGTAATCAGAACTAAAAACGCAAAAAGTGTGGCGATACTAGCTTCCAGATAATAGCCAAGCCCTATTAAAAGCCCGATACCGGCCACCATCCAGATTGCTGCGGCTGTGGTGAGGCCTTCTACTCCGGCCTTTTCACTGGTGTGAGTTTTCATGATTGAACCGGCACCCAAGAAACCTATACCAGCAATAATATTACCAATGACGCGGGCAATGGTTTCTGTATTGTGGTCCCCAGAAAGCTGGGAAATAAAAACTCCGATCTCAGTAAACAATGCCGAACCCATGCAGATCAGGATCATAGTGCGGAAACCAGCAGCCTTGTTGCTCAACTTGCGTTCAATCCCGATAACCCCACCAAGTAGAATGGCCATAACCAGACTAATGACAAAATTTATTATTTTTCCTTGTAATAAAGTGTTTAACATTATCTAACTCCAAAACGTAATATTACCACAGCTCCCAGACCTGTCAAAAAAAACAAAACAAAGAGTGGAAAACCAAAATAAGGCAAGAGGCAGAGGAAAAAGAAAATAGTGATGCCTAAAAATTGTTCAAAATAAGGATGATCACGAAAAGTAAATATTTTCATCAATTGTTCGCCAAGCATTACTGCCACAGCATAGAAGGCAAAGATAAAATACAAAATAAAGATAAAAAAGATTACCGGCAAAAGAAGGGTACCGAGGATTGTGCCGGTTAAAGCCAATAAAAATAAAAAGGCTAGGGGCAGGACAAGAACCCCGGCCAACAGGGCTGAAAAGAATTTTTTCTTGACATAGTCCCCGATATAAACAAAGTTTTTGATAAAATGATAGTTGAGAAAAAGCCCTAAGATAACAAAGGAGAGATAAATCATAAAAACTGCCAAGCCCCCGCTCATTTTTAACATAGTAATGAGGACTAAGAGGTTTAATTTTTTAGCTTGAGCACCTTTTTCTAAAATTATTTTACCGCCAAAAGAAATAATATTGCCCTCAACTACACCGGTGGATTTGATCCTAATGTTTGAATTCAGAGCAATAATATTCTTTTTCACTTTTCCGCTGACGATCAAGCCATTGTCAATGGCTATGATACTGTTGCCGAGGGTGCCGCTGATCTTGAGAGGTGTCTGGTAGGCAATAATAAAGCGGTTTTTAGTAAAAGAATATTTTATGGCATAACCAGGATGATTGATAAAGACGGAAAATCCAGCAAAATGGCGTTGAAAACCTAAAAGGGGAGTCAAGAGAATTAATAATAGTAAGAGTTTTTTCATTTAATTGGCCCAATGCTCTATTTTAATAAATTTTCTCTAGTTTTGACAACGTTTGTTAACTGCGTTAGATTTAAATCAGTTATGGATTGGAAAAATTACAAGTTTCAAATAGCCCTGCTTTTAATAATTTTAAGCAGTGTTCTGATTGTCTATAAATCTTTTCAGCAGATTCCTTATGTTATTGCTTACCAGGCTTTTTATCACAAAGATTATAATAACTCTGCTAAGTGGTTTTACCGACTGTTGCGGCGGCCAGGGACACTGGAGGAATACATCCACTATTATTTGGCGGAAAGCTATTTTCAGCTGGGCAGCTACGATCTGGCAGTGGCTGAATATGAGAAATTAAGCCAAAAATTCCCTGCTGGACGATTTGATCTAGAAATAAAAAAGCAAAGATATTTCTGCTACCGCGGTTTGTATCAACTAAAAAAAATGTCCTGTGCCGAAATATTATTTATCATAAAATTGTTTTACAACGAAAATAAAATCGTTGATGCCCTGGAAGCGGTCAATTATTTGTCCTTGCGTTTGGATATTACCCGTGCCCAGCTGCGGGAAACAATTTACTATCGGGCCTTGTGCAATTTATTTTTACGTAATTTTGAAACTGCCAAAGCTGACTTGTATCGCATGCTGCGCTGGCCGGGCTACAATATTTCCTCTTTGTTTTATCTAGCCACTTTACACCGGACGATCGATGAGTTTTATCCGGCGATTAACTATTACCAGAAAGTTTATCGCATTGCTCCTGGAGGCAGCTTGGCTGATGATGCTTTATATTGGACTGGTTTTTGTTATGAGAATTTGCGTAATTATCCTGCAGCCCATAAATATTATTTAAAGTTGGCCGCAGCCTATCCTTACAGTAACTTTGCCGACGATTGCTGGTGGCGGGTTGGGATCTATTATTACCGGCTGGGTCACTATCGTACTGCCAATTATTACTTTTGCAGCGGTTTTGCCCGCCAACCAGGCAAAGATATCTCCGCTGAGCTAGCTTATTTTGCTGCCAAATCATTCCGCAAATTAAATAATCTGCCTCAGCGGGAATATTATTTAAAGGCAACAGCCAAATATTATTTTTCTGCTTTTTATGGCAAAAGGGCAGTGGAAGTGCTTGGGAGCACAGAAAATATTAAACCAATTATTGTCCCAACAAAAAAGATAAAAATAAATTCTGCTAACTTTAACTTTTTTGTAAAAAATAAGCTGTACCGTGATGCTGAAAAAGAACTACTATATATACGCCAGGGTATAAAGCCAGAACAGCGTGTATCTATTGACCCAATGGTGGCAACCCTAGCTTTTTCTGCTCAGAAATATAATGACTGTATTAAAGTTATGGCCCCACATTTGCAAAAAACCTGGTCAAATAAAGAACCGGCCCCGGCTAGCTGGTGGGCTTTAAGTTTTCCCCGGGGTTACTGGGAAATAGTTTTAAAATATTCCAGCAAATATAAGGTTGACCCTTATTTTGTTCTGGCGGTGCTGCGCGAAGAAAGTTTATTCAACCCGGAGATTGTTTCTTCAGCTCGAGCCATCGGCCTAATGCAGATTATTCCCGAAACCGGCCACAATTTGTTTACAGTCTTGCATTGGCGCAATTTTGACCGGAAGAAATTGTTTGATCCGGAAATAAATATCCAGCTGGGGATAATCTACTTGAGCCGGCTGCTGAAGGAGTATAAGGGTAATATTTATTATACCCTTTGTGCTTACAATGCCGGGCCTCAAGCTTTAAAAAAATGGACCAGACACCGAGAGCAAAATGATGATATTGACGAGTTTATAGAGAGGATACCTTTTGGCGAAACTAGGATGTATGTAAAAAGGGTGATGAACACTTATCTGACCTATAAAATGATCTATGAATCAGGGATCAATCCAAAATATTTTAAAGTTAATTAACATGCTAAAATACCTTGGAAGAAAAGGATAAATTATGCGCAGCATATTAATTTCAATAATAATTTTTTGTCAGTTTATTTTTGCTGGGGAAAAACCAAAGAATATCGAATTAACAAAACCTCCCAAAAAAATTGGAATGGACCTGATCCAGACTTTGAGACTTAGAAAATCAATTAATGAATATTCAGCAAAAAAGATTGATTTAGATACTGTTGGAATAATGCTCTGGGCAGCCAACGGTGTAAATCGTGAAGACGGTAGACATACCGCCCCCTCGGCCTTCAATAGCCAGTTTATTAATATTTATGTAGCAACCGATAAAGCAGTTTATTTATATGATAGTGTAGAACACAGTTTACTTGCGTTGGTTTCCGGGAATATCAAAGATAAAATTGGCATACAAGAATTTGTGAAAACGGCCCCAGTTATTTTGATTATGACCGCCTCTTTAAAAAAACTGCCGGCCTATGCCGGAGGACGCAGCACCAGGATAACCTATGCTCATGCCAATGCCGGCTGCATCGCCCAAAATATTTATCTGGCGGCTGCCGCTTTAAATCTGGGAACTCGCTATATTATGTTTATTAACGATAAAGGCTTAAAGTATTATTTACATTTGGACAACGATGAACTTCCTTTGAGCCTTATGCCGATTGGCTATCCTAAGCAATAAATTATGCTGAAAACAGAAGTTGCTGATAAATTGCAGAAATTGGGCTTTGATTACTTGGCCCAGAGTCCTATTGAAGAATTATTAAAAATTTATAGCACTTCTTACAAGGGCCTTTTTCAAGAAGATATGCAAAAACGCCTGGAAAAATACGGTTACAATGAACCGGTCAAGAAAAAAAGAATTACTATACTCACTCAAATATTAACAAAATTTTTGAACCCCCTAGTTATTGTGTTATTAATAATTGCTGGTTTCTCTTTATTCTTTGGTGAAAAAATCAGTGCATTTCTAGTTTCCCTGATGGCAATTATCAGTGTAGCTTTATCATTTTTTCAGGAGTATAAAGCAGGTAAGGAAGCGGAAAAGCTCAGTGAAATGGTGCATACCACTGCTACGGTTTATCGCAATGGTAAACCGCGGGAAGTGAATATCCGCGAGATTGTACCTGGAGACATTGTTGATTTATTTGCCGGAGATATGATCCAAACATCAATGGGGACAATGGTGTCGCTACCGCCCCAGACGCTGTAGAGATCGTGGAAAATACCGCCGCCGACACCGCACGCGCCGTAGGAAACACAAATTTTATGATCGGGGGCAGACTCATACGCCCGAAGTGCAGGCATACGCATCGCCCGGGTGACTGCGCCAGTAAATAACAAAATATCGGCGTGACGCGGTGATGAAACAACCTTAATGCCAAAACGTTCTGCGTCGAATACTGGTGTAATGGCAGCAAAAATTTCGATTTCACAGGCGTTGCAGCCGCCGCAATCGACGCGATAAACGTAAGCCGAGCGACGGATATCCTGTAGCAAATGCCGCTTCATCTTTTGCGTTTGCTCGTCCAGCGTGATGGGCTGGCTGACATGTTGTGTAAGCACTGGACTCATAGCTGCTCCTTAGCCACCAGCAGTACATCTGTATCGTCGTTGATCAGCGTCGCGCGTTGTTTGCATTCCGGGCAGACGCTCGCTTGCGCCCACAACATTTCGCGGTTTTGTGGCGCATTTTGTTGCTGTGCTAACAATTCAGCAGCCAGTGCGATGGTTTTTTGCGGGGCAAACGGGCGTTCGCAACGGCTGCAACGTTGTAGATGGAACGTCGCGCGGGTATAGAGATCGGCTTTATTGGTGACGGTCAGTTCAAAGTTATTGGTAAGCTGGATGGCTCTGGTCGGGCACACTTCTTCACAACGTCCGCAGTAAATACAACGCCCCAGATAGAGCTGCCAGGTGCGCGAATTTTGCTGGTCGTCGGTCTGGATAGTCAGCGCATTTGCCGGACAAGCACAGGCGCAGGCACCGCAGGCAATACATTGGCTGGGCATCAGGTCCGGTTTTCCGCGAAAGCCAGGGCTGACCTCCAGTGGCGCGAAGGGATATTTCACCGTCGCGGTTCCGGCGCGCATAATAGTTTTCAGTAACTTCAGCATCTTCTGTCCTTACTTCAGCGGCGAACGGTTACGATCAATGCCGTAGCGTTCGATCTCTTTATACGGCACGGTTTTTGACTGGCGCTTGCGCACATCTACCAGCGTCACACGGTCGGTACAGGAGTAGCAGGGATCAAGGCTACCGATAATCAGCGGTGCGTCAGAAACGGTATTGCCGCGCAGCATGTAACGCAACACCGGCCAGTTGGCGTAGGTGGCGGCACGGCAGCGCCAGCGGAACAATTTTTGGTTATCACCGAGCATGCTCCAGTGCACGTCTTCACCGCGTGGCGCTTCAACAAAGCCCAGCGCGAATGCGTGAGGTTTATAGCTAAAGCCTTCGGTCAGCAGTGGGGTATCCGGCATGTTGTCGAGGGCAAATTCCAGCATTGCCAGCGAATCAAACGTCTCTTTGACACGGACCATCACGCGGGAGAAAACATCGCCGCCGGTAAAGGTAAACAGTGTTTTTGGAATATTGCCGTAGTCGGCGTAGGGGTGATCAAAGCGCAAATCACGGGCGATTTGTCGGTCGAGAATGCCAATGCCCTGAGTGCGTTGTTCCATATTCGGCGTAGCAAGCAGCATCTCTACCAGCTCCGACACGTCGGCGCGCATCTCGCGCACCAGTTTCAGCGTTTGCAGACGTTGCTCTTTGAGAATATCGCGGCGAACACCACCAATCAGATTCAGACCGTAGGTTTTACGCGACCCGATCAGCAATTCCGCCATCGTCATCGACTTTTCCCGCACGCGGAAAAATTGCATAAAGCCGGTATCAAAACCAACGAAATGGCAGGAGAGGCCAAGGTTAAGCAAATGACTGTGTAGCCGTTCGACTTCCAGCAGAATCGAGCGAATAGTATGTGCTCGTTGCGGCACCTCAATCCCCAGTGCATTTTCAACCGAATTGGTATAGGCCACACTGTGGGCAAAACCGCAAATCCCACACACGCGGTCCGATAAGAAGGTCACTTCGTTGTAGCCCATCCGCGTTTCTGCCAGTTTCTCCATGCCGCGATGGACATAAAACAGGCGGTAATCAGCATCGACAATTTGCTCGCCATCCACAAACAAGCGGAAGTGACCCGGTTCATCGGAGGTGATATGCAGCGGGCCGACAGGGATCACCCGCGCATCGCTGTTGCCCTCATTGATAAACGGATACGTTTCGGAATCAGTCGTCGGTTCAGGGCGCAGTCGATAATCCATCGCATCTTTGCGCAGCGGATGCATATCTTCCGGCCAGTCATCGGGCAACACCAGGCGACGCTGATCCGGCAGGCCAACCGGAATCAGCCCGTACATATCGCGAATTTCTCGCTCGCCCCAGACCGCGGCAGGGACGCGCGGTGTGACTGACGGAAACTCCCGACTGTCGGCATCGACCAGCGCCTTCACCACAATCCAGCATTTTTCGGCCCCTTCCATTGAAAGGGCATAATAAACCGCGTAATGACCGTTAAGTGTCCGCTCGTCGTTGCCAAACAGGACCGGAAGCCAGCCATCATGTTGATAATAAAGATACTGTACAACGTCAGGCAGCAGATTGATTTTCACCGTAATGGTGACCTGTTCAGGCGTTTGTCGCTCTTCATCCAGCACCGCGCCGGGGAACTGCGTTTTCAGGGCGGCGAGAATCGCTTCGCCACGATTTGACGATGAATTAACGTTCACTGTGTTTCTCCGAAACAGATGCGGTGCCTGAAGGCAAAAAATCATGCCAGGTGCTACGTTGTGCAGGCAGATCGTGCGTCCCTGAGAGGACTATAGTGGAAGCGCCCGCCAGGA
>ADZX01000808.1_pt1 | contig 16521 bp, 13 predicted proteins | sample 349688 | NCBI WGS metagenome assembly ADZX01 (sample SAMN00713648, study PRJNA49615) | sediment metagenome | isolation source: Carrizo shallow lake | place: Spain: near Madrid | collected 2007-02-15 | depth 25 m m | reverse complement strand
TCGGCCTTCTGCATCGTGGCACCGAAAAGCTTGCCGAGACGCGGACCTGGCTCCAGACGCTGCCCTATCTGGATCGGCTCGATTACGTTTCGATGATGTGCAACGAGCACGCCTATTGTCTGGCCATCGAGAAGCTTGTCGGTGTCCAAGTGCCGATCAAAATATGCCAGCGAACAATATCTAAAATATAATTGAAAAAATACGGCCATAATCAGACCAGGTTTTATAAATCATTCTGCGTCAAAAAAATATTATTCTTCAATGTTTGCGTTTAATATAGATGTTCATATAACAGAACCAGAAGATTTATGAAAAAATATTGAAAAACAATTAAACACTACTGAATACGAAGAAATTAATGTAATTAGTAGAAACCAGAATTTAATTTCATTTATAAAACAATTAACTGGAAAAAAATTTATTATACCTATACCACAAAGTTTAATACAGATGTTAAAAAAATTAATCCCAACAAAAATATTTGATTATATAAATTAAAAAATAACCCCTATGAGTTATTTTTTTTAACCAAGTTTTAAATTTTTTTTTCAAAATTCAACAACTTCAAAAGTTTAAAACAAAAAACTTTGTTATTAAATGATTTTATTTGTTGGTTTAAAATATTTTTTGATGATGGGAATTTTTCATTGTCGTAATTATTGACAGTATCTATCATATACTCAATATTCCCACTATTAAAACTTTTATAAAAATAAAATTTATCAGAATCAAATATAGCAATATCATACTTAAATTGATTTCATTCATTCAAAGATAAACCTTTCATAAGCATTAACTGTTGCACTTCTTTTGTTATTTCTTCTGGTGCTGAGTTTAAGTTTTTTTCACAAGCCTTAATAATAATCTCAGAATTATTATCTCATTCTTTTTCAACTAAAAGTAATTTATTTTTAATTTCTTTTTTTTTATTTAAAATAGGAACAATTAAAGCAATAAAAGATACTAAAAATATAGATATAACTCCTAATGCATTTCATTCCAAACTATTGAAAAATAAAAAAGTTTCATTTGTTATTTCCATAAATATATTATACCATTTTTGTGTTGTATAACAAAAAAAACTAAAAATACAAAACTTTAAAAAAAATAATCCAACCTAATATAAAAAACTTCATAAATTGGATGAGATAGGAGGAGACAAGAAAAAAATTCACGAGCCGTACTGATTGTACGGTGAGTGATTTTTTTTCGTAGTCGACAAAGTAGCTCGCCAATTTTTTAAGTTTTTAAAAATGAAAAAATGAGATGAATTACAAGGCGACGAAGGAAAAATTTTGGAGGCGCATATTTGATGCGATGACAAAATTTTTCCCGAAGTCAACGCTGTAATTCGCTCATTTTTTCATTTTTAATTTTGAGAAAAAAAAGAGCGACTTTGTGTCGGCGAATAGCTACTTTCCCCAAAACTGAGTATCATCACCAGTACTGGGCTTAACTTCTGTGTGCGAGATGAGAACAGGTGTACCCCCAGCCTCTAATCACCAACACAAAATCTCTATTTTATTCAGAGCCTGTTAACTCTATGATAGACTCCAATAAATTGAAATCTATCATAGAGTTAACAGTAAGTTCTATTGGTTCAATGATAAGCTTAAATAAATTTAAACTTATCATTGAACCAACAGCTACTAACTCTATGGAAAATTCCAATAAATTGAAATTTTCCATAGAATCAATAGTAGTTTATTAGTTTTATGTAGAATTCTAATAAATTAAAATTCTACATAAAACTAATAAACTGTATCGACTCAATGATGAATTCTAGTAAACTAAAATTCATCATTGAATCGACAATTAAATATAAACAACAGTTAATGTAACTTTTTGTATTACAAAAAGGTTACAGAAAGTGAATCACTTTCTTGAAACTTTCTAATGAAAATTTTCTCAATGAATTAGTACTTCTCAGCTAAACACATCTCTGTGCTTACACTTAAAGCCTATCAACGTAGTCATCTTCTACGGATTTCAAATGAAATCTAATCTTGAAGTTGGCTTCCCTCTTAGATGCTTTCAGAGGTTATCCATTCCCAACTTAGCTACTCGACAGTGCTCCTGGCGGAACAGCCGATACACCAGAGGTCAGTCCACCCCGGTCCTCTCGTACTAGGGGCAGATCTTCTCAAATTTCGACGCCTGCAATAGATAATAACCAACCTGTCTCACGCATGTTTCTCAGAAATTACTTTCTGCACGGACTATCACTTCATCTATTTCTTTCAAAATAGTGTCTAACGTTTAGTCTCTTGGGGTGGATTTTACTCCTTCCCTCTGGGTTGCCCTCGTTAAAAAACGATAGGGTTTCCTAGATATTAGTTAGATTAGTATTATGAATCACTTCATAACACCGCCGTGGTGAGTTGATTACTACAAATACAAATAATGGAATAAATCCAAATATTTTGCTTGTGTATTTAAAACGAAAAGACCAATAATATGTTTTTTGCCTATGTGATATTTCTTCACACAGGACTTTTCTTCTTTGTATCCAAAGATTGTATGTTCTCTTAAAATGCGATTATTTATATAAATATAAATAATTTGGTGTTAAGGTTTATCAAATTAATGATAACTCTCGACTGTTCAGATTAGTCCAAAACTTAATTTCCATTTCTGAAAAATTCTAAATTAAATTCTGGACGGTCTGAACCCAGCTCGCGTACCCTTTTAATTGGCGAACAGCCAAACCCTTGGGACCTTCTCCAGCCCCAGGATAGGATGAGCCGACATCGAGGTGCCGAACATCGCCGTCGCTCTGGACGCTTAGGCGATACCAGCCTGTTATCCCCAGGGTAGCTTTTATCCGTTAATCTCCAGCAGTATCTAATACCAACTGTCGGTTCACTATGCTCCGCTTTCGCGACTGCTTGGAATGTACTCCTCGCAGTAAAGCCAGTTTATGCCATTACACTATCGACACGGTTTCCATTCGCGTCTAACTGACCTTTAGGCCCCTCCGTTACTTTTTAGGAGGGGAGCGCCCCACTCAAACTACCCGCCAGATACTGTTCCCGCAAGTTTTTCCCTTGCAGGTTAGGATTTACACAAATAAAGGATGGTATCTCACTGTTGGCTCACATACAACCAAAATCGTATGATCAAAGCCTCCCATCTATTCTGCGCAGTACCTACATAAATCCAATACCAAGCTATAGTAAAGCTCCTGGGGTCTTTTCGTCCCACTGCAGGTAACCGGCGTCTTCACCGGTATTGCATTTTCACCGAGCTAATCCTCGAGACAGTACCCCACTCATTACGCCATTCGTGCACGTCTGAACTTACCAGACAAGGAATTTCGCTACCTTAGGACCGTTATAGTTACGGCCGACATTGACCGGGGCTTATATCAGTCAGCACTCAAATTAAAAATTTAAGCACCGCCAATATTTAACCTTCCGGCATTGGTCAGGCGTCACCCCGTATACATCCTCTTACGAGTTAGCACGGAGCTGTGTTTTTGATAAACAGTTGGCAGGGTGTCTTTCGCTGCGCCCTTCTCTCCGAAGAGAGTTAGGGGGACCTTATTCCGAAGTTACGGTCGCTATTTTGCCGAGTTCCTTGAGGATTGCTCACTCGTTCGCCTTGGTCTACTCGACCTTACCACCTGTGTTGGTTTCTGGTACGGTTTCTAGGAAGTTAAGCTTAGAAGTTTTTCTTGGAAGACTCTTCACTAAAGTCTATAACTCCGTAAAGTTATATTCATCCAATAAACGCCTATTAATGTATCCCGGATTTTCCTAAGATACTAGACTTATTATCAGAAACGCATCATGTCCATGGACACGCTTTAGCTTATGTTCTCCGTCACTCCATCGCACAACCTAGAAGTTAAGGAATATTAACCTTATGTCCATCGTCTTCAACTTTCGTCATTGACTTAGGAACCGACTAACCCTCCGCTGACAAGCATTGCAGAGGAAACCTTGGTATTTCGGCGGGAGGGGTTCTCACCCTCCTTGTGGTTACTCGTGCCAACATTCTTACTTCTATACGCTCCACCCTGGCTTACGCCTTGAGCTTCATCGCGAATAGAACACTCTCCTACCACTCACACTAATGTGTGAATCCTAACCTTCGGTATTATACTTGAGCCCCGATCATTTGCGGCGCTAAGTCTCTAGGCCAGTGAGCTGTTACGCTATCTTTAAAGGATGGCTGCTTCTAAGCCAACCTCCTGGATGTACAAGAGACAAAACCACCTTAAGTGCACTTAGTATAAATTTAGGGACCTTAGGTATAGGTCTGGGCTGTTTCCCTTTCGACCACAGGAGCTTCGCCCCCTGAGTCTAACTGCTAGATTATTAATCGTTGGTATTCGAAGTTTGATACAGAATGCGAGGTTTCCCCCTATCATTCCGTTCCAGTGCTCTACCCCCAACGGGAACATCTAACGCCAGTCCTAAAACTGTTTCGGAGAGAACCAGCTATTACTGAGTTCGATTAGCTTTTCACTCCTTACCACAAGTCATCCCCGCGTGTTGCCCGCGCGTGGGTTCGGTCCTCCCATCATCTTTCGATAATGTTCAACCTGCTCATGGTAAGCTCACTCAGCTTCGGGTCTAATACATGAAACTATAATTTCGCGCTTTCACACTCGGTTTCCCTATGCCTCCACGACAAAGTCGTTTAAGCAGCTACATATATTAACTCGTTGGCTCATTCTTCAATAGGCACGCCGTGACGGTTGCAAGCAACCGCTCCGACTCCTTGTAAGTATATGGTTTCAGATCTATTTCACTCCCCTTTCGGGGTTCTTTTCACCTTTCCCTCACGGTACTAGTTCACTATCGATTTGATAAGATATTTAGCCTTAGCAGTTAGTCCTGCTAGATTCATCCCGGCTTTTGATGTCCTGGACTACTCAGGAATATAGAAAATAGAGTTATAAAGTTTTCGTTTACGGGACTATCACCCTCTTTGGTTTAGCTTCCCAGCTAATTCTTCTAACATTATAATTTTTGACTCTACTCGTTAAGACTTCTATATCCTACAACCCCCAAAAATAAAATACTCCTGGGTTTGGGCTTCTCCGTTTTCGCTCGCCGCTACTTGCGGAATACTTGGTTTAGTTTCTATTCCTCTAGGTACTGAGATGTTTCACTTCCCTAGGTGCGCTTCTTCCACCTCTTATGTGTGAAAGATGATAGAGGTTTACTCTATCGGGTTTCCCCATTCGGAAATCTCCGGGTGATAACGTTTGTTATGCAACTCCCCGAAGCTTATCGCAGCATTACTACGTCCTTCTTCGCTCTTATCAATCAAGGCATCCCCCATATACTCTTATTGAAAATTTCATTAGAAAATTTCAAAAATATGATTCTCAGTTTTAATAAATTAAAACTGAATTAATAAGCCATCTAATCCGAAACCTGTATCAATTAAATAAATTTAATTGATAAGTTCTCTTTCTTAAATGTTTATGTTTTTTTACGAGTAACCTTTTTGCAAAATTTTTTTAACTGTTTTTACTGTTGTAAATTATTTTCATAATTTACAATAAAAAATTTATATAAAAATTTATTTTTCAAGTGAATCTAAAATTAGACTCGATTGAAAATACAAATTGTTACCTGTTGTTATATTTAATTGTCAAAGTTCAATAGCTACTTTTAAAAGTAAAAAGCAGTGCGACTATTATATATTTTTTAAAAAAAAAAGTCAAATAAATTATAATGAATATTTTTTTTCTTGGGGATAACTTGTGAAAAAAAACACAACGCAAATTTATACTTGTCAAATAATATTTTTTTGATAGATTTTATTGATTTTTATTTTTTTGATGTTATAATATTTTTACTTTTTAAAAACTTAAATAAATTTAATTTTTAAAAAAAATTTGTGGAATAAAGCCCGAATGGCGGAATTGGTAGACGCGCTGGTCTTAGGAACCAGTGAGGCAACTCATGGAGGTTCGAGTCCTCTTTCGGGTACAAACAAAAATAATCATAAATTATAATTTATGATTATTTTTTATTTAACTTTTCTTCTAAACGTTTTCTAATTAAATTAATATCTTTATCTTTTGGTTTCCAATTATTCATTAATTCTTTAGGAATATTATTCCAAGCATTTTCATAATTTTGAACTTTATAATTTCTTTTTTTACATTCTTTATAAAGCAATCGATAACGTTTTAAAAGATAATTTAATTTATTATAAAAAAATTTTACATGACCTTCACCTAAAGTAAATTCATTTGGAATATTTTTAATAATTGCTTTTCCACTAACAATCATATTTGGAATTCTTTTTATTTCTCTATGTTCAGCAATAAGATGTTCCCGTATTAAATCTTTAGGATTAATGCCTACATTAATTCTTGTCATAATTTAATTTTAACATATGATAAAATATAAATGATGAAAATAAATCTTGATAAAAAATGGAAAGAATATTTAAAAGAAATATTAAAAAGTGATTCTTTTAATAATCTCTGATATTTTTTAGAAAAAGAATATTCTGAAAAAGAAATTTTTCCAGAAATAAAAAATATTTTTCGTGCATTCAATAAAGTATCTTTAAGTAACTTAAAAGTTGTAATTATTGGTCAAGACCCATATCACACTCCTAAGATTGCAGAAGGTTTATGTTTTTCCATCCCCATTGGTGCAAAAGTTTTGCCTTCAATTAAAAATATTTATAAGGAAATGGAAAATGATTTAAATATAAAAAAAGATTTTACCAATGGAAATTTAGAATATCTAACTAATCAAGGTGTTTTGCTAATCAATCAAGTTTTAACAGTAGAGTCCCATAAACCAGGTTCCCATTGGAAACAAGGTTGGGAAAAATTTTCTGCCAATGTTATTGAGAAGATTTCTTCAGATGAAGAAAATATTGTTTTTATTCTTTGAGGAAAAAATGCTCAAGAAATTGAAAAACATATTCAAAACAAAAATTCACATTTAATTTTAAAATCAGCCCACCCTTCTCCTTTTTCTGCCCACCGAGGCTTTTTTGGAAATAAACATTTTTCCAAAACCAACAAATATTTAAAAAGAAAAAATAAAAAAGAAATTAATTGATAATTTATTTTTATTTAATAAAATAATTAAAATTTTTAAAAAAAATGACGAAGTAATTCGTTTTTTAAAAAATTTAATTATTTTTCATCATTTTAAGAAATACATCTTGCCCAATCTCCACCGAACCCATACCTTTCATTTTTTTCTTTCCTTTTTTTTGTTTTTCTAAAAGTTTTTTCTTCCTTGTGATATCTCCACCATAAAGTTTTGCTGTAACATCTTTTCTATAAGCTTTAACTGTTTCAGAAGCAACAATTCTACCTAAAATTTTTGCTTGGATTTTCATAACAAAATTTTGTCTCGGTAAAATTGAATGTAATTTTTCAACTGCTTTTTCTGCTTCTTCTTGTATCCTTAATTTTGATATAACTTTTGAAAAAGCAACTACAATTTCATCTGCAACTAAAATATCCATCCTTGTAACATCAGCTTTCCTATAACCATCCATTTCATAAGATAAAGAAGCATAACCAGAAGTTTCTGATTTTAATTCATCAAAAAATCCCCTCATTAATTCTCTCAAAGGAATTTCGGAAATTATTTCAATTCTTCCATCACCAAAATCTAAATTTGAAAGAACCTGACCTTCATGTTTAAAAAATAATTGTGAAATAGGACCAGCATAATTATTTGGAGTTATAACTTTTGTTTTTACTCAAGGTTCTTCAATTGACAAAATATCACCATAATCAGGGAATAGAGATGGATTATAAATTACTTTTTCTTCACCAGATTTTAATTTAACATGATAAATAATTGTTGGTTGAGTAATAATTAAATCCATATAATGTTCCCTCCTTAATCTTTCTGTAATAATTTCTAAATGAAGCATCCCTAAAAATCCACATCTAAAACCACGACCTAAAGAACCTGATGTTTCTTCCTCAAAAGTAAAAGATGAATCAGATAATTTCAATCTTAAAAGTGATTGCCTAAGTGTGTCAAATTCATCTTGATATTCTGGATAAATTGAAGCCCAAACTACTGGATTAGGTTTTTCATAACCTTCAATAAAATCAACTGGATTTTTAAATGTTGTAATTATATCACCCACAGAAGCAATACCAGGTTTTTTAATTCCAGTCACAATATATCCTATTTCTCCTGCTGAAAGACTATCTACTTCTTTTTCGAAAGGAGTAAAAATACCAACTTCATTTGATTTAAATTTTCATTGGCAACCTTAAACAATAATTCTTGATTTTTTTTAACTTCACCATTAAAGACCCTTACAAAAACAATAATTCCCTTATTTTCATGGTATGCAAAATCAAAAATTAAAGAATTTAATGAATTATTTTCACTTTTTTTAGGAGCTGGTATTTCTTTAATAATTTTTGAAATTAATTCTGGTACGCCTGCACCAGTTTTTCCTGATGTTTCAATAATATCTTCCATTTCTACATCTAAAAGAATAGCTATTTCTTCTTTAACTTCTTCTACACGAGCAATAGGAGAATCAACTTTAGACACGGCAGGAATAATTTTTAATCCAGCTTTTTTTGCCATATCTAATGTTGTCAAAGTTTGAGCTTGAACACCTTGAGTAGCATCAACTAAAAGTATAGCCCCTTCAACAGCTTTCATGGCTCTTGAAACTTCATAATAAAAATCAATATGACCAGGAGTATCAATTAAATTTAAAATATATTTTTTACCATCTTCTATGTGTTCCATTCTGACTGGTTGCATTTTTATTGTAATTCCTCTTTCCTGTTCAAGTTCCATAGTATCTAAAACTTGATCATGCATTTTTCTTTTTTCAACTGTGTTTGTTGCTTCCAACATTCTATCTGATAAAGTAGATTTACCATGATCAATGTGAGCAATAATAGAAAAGTTTCTAATTTCCATAATTTTTACATTATATCATAATAAAAAAAATATTGGTCCAGCCAATATTTTTAATCAATAATTTCCCTGTAAGGATCAACTATCCTTTCTTCTGTTTTTTTAACAATAACTTTATTAAATTTTTCTTTAAAACTCAAATTATCTTCAGACTCATCCTTTATTTCCTCAATCAAATTATTAACTCCATCTTGATAAATTTCTTCTTTTAAATTTTCATCATCTTCCTCTAATGAAATAGATCGAACTTTTTGAAAAATTAATTCATCAACTTTTTTAGTTACTTCAAGTGCTTTACTATTATCAATTACTAATTCTTCCTCAACCACTTTAACAAAATTTGATAAAGAAACAATGTTTAATAAAGTTAATCCAATAATTTTTATCAAATTATCAACTTTGTCTATTCTTAAATTAGTTTCTTTCCCAATTTGAGTAGCAACAATCGCAACTCATTCTCCATCTAAAATTTTTTGAATTCTCGAAGAACTTTTTTTATATGCATTTTGAATTTGTTCTACTGTATATGTTATAGCCATAAAATAATTATATCATTGAAAAAATAAAAAACAAAAAACCTATTTAAAAGTTTTTTGTTAAAAATTAAAATCCATATTTTTCCTCACTTTCCCTTTTAATAATATTATTATAACTTGTTATATCACTTAACGCTTCATAATCATCAATTATAGTAATATATAAAACTGTTTCTTTTGTTTTTAATTGTGATCAATCCATTGAATTAATAATATTATTATTATCAACTTGAATAGGTGTATTCCCTATTACCATTTCAGTTCTTGTTTTATTAAAGGAAAGTAAATATTCTTGTGACAAATTAAAACCACTAGTTCTTAACGTTCCTTCAGTACTATAACGTGAAATTAAACCATTAACTGCTTTGTTATAATATGTATTTATTTCTTCATAAAAATCATAAGCTGAAGCAATATTAGGAGCACCAAATCTATTACCATCCTCATCATTAAATAAATTTCATAATTGATTTAAATCACGAGTATTTTCTATTTGAGTCATTCTACTCTCTAAAAGAGCTAAACTTTTTTCTGATTCTTTAATTTGTTCTTTAACATATTTAATATCATCATTTAATTGATTGTTTTTATATTCCAAAGCAGCTATATTTGTATTAATAGTAGATTCAACTAATTTTGTGTATTTAGGTTCACTATCTGATAATCTATAAATATTTCCATTATTAGTATTTAACAAATTTCTTTTATTTTCCCAAGATTGAATTAATGTCTTAGAAAAAACTTGATAGTTCAAAAGGGTTCTATAAGCAGAATTTAATATTTTTTCTTCTAACTCATAAGCTCTAGTGTCATACATTTTTAATAATTGATATTTTTCTTCACTAATATCAGTTTGAGCAGATGTCAAATCAGAATTTGATATTCCACTTAATCCACCGCTATCACCATCAAAAATTTTTGAAACCAATTGTGTTATTAAAGCTTCAATTAATTCATCAAACTCATCAGCTAATTGTATACTTTCTCTTTCTATTCCTATAACTTCAGAAACTTCATTGGCCACTATAGAACCTGGTGTAACATATTTACAAACTTCTGATGAAGTTGCGTTATTAAGGCAAGATTTGTAAGAAGATTCACATGATGATGTGTTAGAACTTTCCATACAAGATTGATATGTTTTATTGCATGCTGTTTGTTGTGAACTTTCACCATATGTTACAGAATCACCACTTACACATTTTTGAATAGACATAAAACCTCCATTCCTATTAACATCATCTAACATTTTGCTATTCTTTTCACCAATTATATTTTCAAGATCTTTAGAAAGATTTAAATATGAACCATAAGCATTATTTGAATCATTTGTGTTGATTTCTAAGAAATTATCCCAAAAATCACTAGCATTAAAATTACCACTAGTAGTGTAAAAATTTTTTAAATCACTAAGTGAATTTTCAATATTACCTTCTATATCATCCATGGTGCAGGTGGGGACTCTTGGCTTGTCACTTTTACCATAAAAGGTTAAATTTATAGCAAATTTAAGCGGTATACTAAAACTCTTACAAAGAAATTTAGTTGACTCATTATTAGAAATAATATCAGCAAGAACTTGGTCTGTTGCATCTTCTAAAAATTGATCAGGATTAGAAATAAAACTTGGTTCACCATTAAAACCACCTTTTACTCATTCTGTTGTACTTTTTACAATACCTAAAAGTAATTCTTGTTTGATAGCATTAGCCGCATAATCCAAAGTACATTCTTTTGAACCTTTTGAAGATGAAATTGTATTCGCAGCATCTGTAGCCACAGGAACAGAAGTTACTGAATCAGTTATAGATTTACCATTACTAAAAATTATAGACAAAAGGCTACCCATTTCTGCTTCTAACTTACAAGCTAATATAGCTTTACCAACACCGCTAGCTACTTGACCCAAACTAACAGCTTCTGTTTTTTGTGGTGGAACAAAAAAACTCATTCCAAGAATAGAAATTGAAAGAAATATTGATATTATTTTTTTATATATGTAATTCATAATTTTTTATTATTTACCTTTCTAATAATTTAAAATAACTATTAGCCAATATAGTATCTATTTCTGTTGCGATTGACATAGCTTGAACCGTAGCAACCACATCCACATCTGTTTGAGAATAAATGTTTAAAATTTCAATTTCAGCATTTATAGCATTAATATAATTTACAAATTTATCCACCATTGTTGGAGGAATTTTTAATTTTATTATTTGATCTAAATATAACTGATATATATTAGCATTTTCATCTATTTGAGATAACATATCTTTATTATGAGTTAATAAATAATCATATAAAAATACTGTTTCCTCTGTCATTTTTGAATTATCTAAATCTTTTGTAGAAGAAAATAAATTAACTAAAAAATTTTCTGGTGTTAAAGAATTAGATATATTTAAATCATCTTTGGTATATTTTGATAAATTTATATTTATTAAATTACCATTTATAATTTTACTAATAACTTGTTTTTGAGCATCTTCATTAAAAGACATTCCGTTCTCACTTAAATTCATACCTTCCTCTAAAAATTCCAAAGCTACTTTATCAGTTATAGTTAATTCTGGATCAAATTTATAATTATACATCTCACCCTTCAATTCAGTTAAAATTTGTTTATCAGTTTTTTCTTCATTTAATGGGTCTAAAGGGTCAGTCCCCGTAAAAATTTCTAATTTATCTGAGAGACCATCGCCATCTGTATCTTTTTTGTTTTTATCCGTCTTGATTAAATCTTCTTCTCAATCTTGTATACCATCACCATCAGAATCGTTTGATTCTTGAAGTTTATTAGCTGTATCTAGCATTTCATTTGTATTTTGATTATCGTTTTTTGAATATCAATTTCACAAAAATAATATTGCTACAGCAGAAATTGGTATAATAAAAAATGCTACAATCCTTTTACTTGGTAAATAATTACTTAACATAACATTATTTTAACAGTTTTATTTTTTTTTTCAAGAAAAAAAAGAAACTGTTAATATAAAAAAATAGCAATACTAAAGGCGTCACTAATTTTTTATTATTTTTATTTATTTTAAAAAATTGTTGTCTTTTCCATTCATACATTACAACCGCACCTGCTACAGAAACATTTAATGATTCAACATCGTTTTCCATAGGAATGGGAATAATGAAATCACATTTTTCTAAAACTTTTTCTGATATACCATTTCCTTCACTACCTAAAATAATAGCAGTATTGCCAGAAAAATTTTGTTCCCAAATATTTCCACTTTTGTATTCTTTTTTTTCTTCCATAGCTATTCCATAAATTCAAAAATCTTTTTTCTTTAAATTTTCAATGAGTATGTTTAAATTCAAATCATTAATTATATTTACTTTATTTACATTCCCTGCTGATGTCTTAAAAACTGTTCCAGTCACAGAGGCTTGCTCGTGAGCTGAAACAAAAATTGCTGAAACACCAACAGCTGCGGCAGTTCTAATTAATGCTCCAAAATTTCCCACATCTTGTATTTTATCTAAAATTAAAACTAAATTATTTTTATCTTTTTTACAATCATCTTTTAATCAATCATTATATTTTTTATATTTAAATTTTTTTAATTTAGCTAAAACACCTTGATGATTAACGTCACCAATCAATCTCTTTACTGTGTTTTCTTCCATAAAAGAAACTTTAATTTTTTTTTCAGAAGCAAAAAATTTAATTTCTTTTAACTCCTGTGACATAGTTATTTTTTGATGCACAAAAATGATTTCTTCAAAATTTGATATATCATTATTTAATTGCTCTAAAATCGGTTTTCTCCCAAAAATAATTATTTCATCTTTTTTATTTGTATTTGCCATATGATTATAAATTATAACAAAAAAGACCTTTTTAGTCTTTTAATGTTTCAAGAAAATTTTTAATAAATTTATCTAATTCAATTTTTATATTGTCTTCTAATTTTTTGGAATTTTTAATTGCTTGATAAATCTCTTGTTTTTCATTATCAATAGCATTTAATAAATTTTCTTCTACCTTTGTCATTTTTTCAACTTCAATATTTTTAACAAAATCTAAATTAGTCATAAAATATAAAGCTACTGTTTGTTTTTCAAAACTTAAAGGACAATTATTTTTTTGTTTCATTCCTTCAACAACTTTTCTTGAGGATTCTAATTTTTCCCTTGTCCCTTGGTCTAAATCAGAAGCAAATTGCATAAATGCTTCCAATTCCCTAAACTGAGCTAATTTTAATTTAACATCCCCAGAAACTGATTTCATAGCTTTTGTTTGCGCCGCTGAGCCAACTCTTGAAACAGAAATCCCAACATCTATAGCTGGTCTAATTCCTTTGTTAAATAAATTTGTATCAAGAAAAATTTGTCCATCAGTTATTGAAATAACATTAGTAGGAATATAAGCTGAAACATCACCTTCTTGTGTTTCAATAATTGGTAACGCTGTAATTGAACCACCACCTAATTTTTCATTTAATTTTGCTGCTCTTTCCAATAATCTTGAATGAAGATAAAACACATCTCCTGGATAAGCTTCACGACCAGGTGGTCTCCTTAATAAAAGAGAAACTTGTCTGTAAGCCATAGCCTGTTTTGTTAAATCATCATAAATTATTAAAACATCCTTCCCTTTTTCCATAAAATATTCAGCAATAGCTACACCAGCAAACGGAGACAAATATTGCATAACTGCTGAATTAGATGCACCAGCCGAAACAATTATTGTATATTCTAAAGCACCTTTTTTTTCTAAATCTGCAACTATTTTCATAGTTTTAGAATCTTTTTGCCCAATAGCAACATAAATACAAATAGGTCTTTTTTCTATATCTTCATTATTTTGGTTTAAAATTGTATCAATGGCAATGGTAGTTTTTCCTGTTCCTCTATCACCAATAATTAATTCTCTTTGTCCTCTTCCAATTGGAATCATAGAATCAATCGCTTTTATTCCTGTTTGCATAGGCTCATTAACTGATGATCTGTCCATAACACCATAAGATTCTCGTTCAATATCCATCATTTTATCAATTTCAATATCACCTTTACCATCAATTGGATTACCTAATGCATCAACAACTCTACCAATTATTTTTTCTGATACTGGTATGGATAAAACTTTTTTAGTTCTAATAATTCTATCACCCTCAGATATACCAACAAAAGAACCTAAAACTACAGCTTTAATTAAATCTTCCTCAATATTCAAAACTAACGCTATCTTAGCATCTGAATTTTTTGAATCAATTTCTTCTTCTAATGATTTTTCTTTGGAATTTTTAATCAAAATCATTTCTGAAACCATAACATCATTAATACCTTCTACTTCAATTACACCATCAGAAATAGATGTTACTTTACCAATTTTTTCAATATCATTATCATCCAAAGAAAAAGATTCTATTTCTTTTTTTATTTTTTCAATTAAAATATTATTCATTTTTTTTAGTTTAATACAGTGGGGCTATTATAACATTTTTTATAAGATAAAAAAATAAAAATAAGCGGCGCCTTCGGCGCCGCTTATTAAAAATTATCTATAACAAACCAAAACACCAATCACTTTGGTATTTGTTGTTCCAAGATATCTTCTTCAACTAGGTGAAACATACGAATAATAATATGTTATTGCACCTAAATTTGCTGCAGAATTAGAAACTAATCCAGTATAACCTTGTGTTGTACAATAACGTGTTGCTGAAGCAACATTATTTAACACCCTATAACCACTATATTTTGGAGCGCTATAAGTTTTTAAAAATTGCACAGTAACTCCACTCGGTTTATTATTTTTAAAAGATTCCCATTCTTCTAATGTTTTTGTTGGTAAAAAATAACTGTTACTTGTTGAATTTACTATTCTATATTTTTCGCCCGCAGAAACAGCTACAGTATCATAAGAAAATGTATCAATAGTTGTATTACCATTATTTATTTGAAAACCTGTTAAATATGTATTTAATGCAAAAACACCTCCTACACCAACAACAAACAAAAACACTAAAACAAAAATATTTTTTTTAATAAAATTCATATATATTTATTATATATTAAATATAAAAAAAAATAAACATCAAAATTAACTTTTTTAAAAACACCAAACCAATACAACTACTATAGTCAATTACAATATCTATTAAATTTAAAAAAATTCTGTTATAATTCGTTTATGAATAATTCTATTTATACTGGAATTGACATTGGTTCAAAAAATTTAAAGTTTATGTCTATATCTTACAATTTAGAAAATGACACAACAAAAATTTTATATAAAAAATCATATTCATCAAAAGGAATAACTGATGGTTATATTTCAAACCCTGATTTATTTAATCAAATTTTTTTGTCAGCTATAAAAAATTACAAAAAAGAAACTGGTATATCAATTGATGATGTTATTTTAACTATTGATTCTTGTGGTTTAAAATCACAAACATTAAAAATAACTCACAATGTTGTTAATCAATCTTATATTACTGAAGTTGATATAGATGAAATTAAAAGAAAAATAAATATAATAGCCCATAGAGAAATAAAAGGAGAAATAATAGAATCAAAACTAATAAAATATACAATAAATGATTATGAATATTTTTCTGATACAGAAGGGTTACAATCCAAAAAAATAGAAGCTGAATTTATTTTTATATTTTTACCAAAAAATCACATTTCAATTTTAGAAAAAATACTAATAAAAAATGATATTTCTCTTTTAGATTTAAAATCAGGAAATTTAGTTTCGGCAGAAATAAATTTAGAAAAGGAAGACAAAAATTTAGGTATTATTAATATAGATATTGGATCCGATAAAACATCTTTGTCTGTTTGAGAAAATAATAAACCAATATTTTTAGATAATATTAAATATGGTTCTGACAATATAACAAAAAAAATATCATTAGAAAAAAAAAATTTCTTTTAATGAAGCAGAAAATTTAAAATATAATAGCAAAGGTGATAAAAAAATTGAAAAAATAATTCAAATTTCATATAAAGAGTTAGCAAAAAAAATTAAAACAATTTTAAAAGATTGAAATAAAGAAAAATTATTTCCTGCTGGAGCTTTGCTATATGGTGGTGGATCCCCGGGAATTCGTAATCAT
>ADZX01000004.1_pt1 | contig 16549 bp, 14 predicted proteins | sample 349688 | NCBI WGS metagenome assembly ADZX01 (sample SAMN00713648, study PRJNA49615) | sediment metagenome | isolation source: Carrizo shallow lake | place: Spain: near Madrid | collected 2007-02-15 | depth 25 m m | reverse complement strand
TGCCAAGCTTGGCTGCAGGTCGACGGATCCATTATATGGAGCATTAAAAGTAACATTTATTGGTGTATTAGCTGCTGCTGCTGCATTTGGTGTTGCTAAGTTTTTTCAGGGGGTAATGTAAAAACCCGCACCCTGAGCGGAGTCGAAGGGCAGGGTTGAGGTGAAACTTAATAGTACCCTTCGGCTCCGCTCAGGGTACGAGAGATAATAAAAAAATCATTTTAATCTTTTTTGTCAGTCCCGCACTTGCGGGATTCTATTAAATAATCATTTTCCATTTTATGAAAAATTCTAAAGTTGCAATATTCGGTTCAGCAGGTTCATTTCATTACCTGGCAGCAAAAAAGTATTATGGTAAAGATGCTGATCTATTAGAATGTTACACATTTATGCAATGTGCTGAAGCACTAAAAAAGGGTACTGCGAAATACGCAGTACTGGCCATTGAAAATGCTTTAGCGGGGAGTATTTTACCCAATTATAATTTAATCAATCAATACAAGCTCAAAATTATTGGTGAGCAATATTTGAAGATCGAACTGAATTTGTTGGCTTTAAAAGGAGTTAAAATTGAGGACATAGAATTTGTGCATTCTCATCCGATGGCGTTGGCACAATGTACGGTGTTTCTTAACAAATATCCTCATATTAAAATTGTGGAACAAGGCGATACAGCTTCTTGTGTGAAAAATATCCATGAAAAAAAATCCAAAAACATTGCTGCTGTGGCTAATGAATTTGCATCCAAACTGTATAACGTACCTATCTTGTTCAAGGGAATTGAAAACAATAAATTTAACTACACTCGCTTTTTAATTCTTACTAAAGAAGACGAAATAGTTAAAAATCCGAATAAAGCATCTATCTGTTTCCGCGTAAAACACAAAGTTGGCTCTTTGGCCGATGTGTTGAATATTTTGGTAGCCAATAACATCAACCTTTCTAAGATACAAAGTGTGCCCGTTCATGGCGAGCCCAATCAATATTTTTTCTATTTGGATTTAGAATGGGAAAAAAAGCATTACACCGATTTTAAAAAAGCGATAGGTCTTATCAATAAAGCAACCAACCATTTCTTTGTTTTAGGTGAATATCAGAAAGCGAGTTTGCCGAAGGGGTAAATAGCTATTGAAACTTAATCACCGATCATTGTTTTAATTTTCAGCTTTTCATCAGCATTAAATACCCATATTAAATACAATCCGTTTGTAAGATTATCAGGAATAGAAAATGTATTGATACCTGCATGTAGTTTTGCCTGCTTGATAAATACGGTTACACCTGCTGAATTTATAATCTGGATTGTAAATGAATTATCGATCGCATCTTCAGCTATGCTGATGTAAACATCATTTTTGTAAACATATAAGTCGTTTTTTTCTGTAATGGATTCTTCTTTAACACTTGAGGAGCTTACACTACAATAAATCAATGCCTCATTAATAGAAGCTGTTATAGGGTTTTTCGATGAAGAGTTTCCATACGCATCAAACAGGTAATATGACAATTTAATCCAACCTTTTACAAAACTTCCATTCGATAATTTTTGTTTATATGAAAAATAAAGGTCTTTATAATCTAAATTATTCTGAATACAATTTTGGCAAAATCCTCCAAAACTTCCTAGAACAAAAAGGGTATCAGCGACATACTTAAAAAATGAATTAGCATTAATTGCATCATTTACCTTGTAAAATTTTGGTCTTTTAGAAAATGTACTAGTAGTATCCATTAATATTTGAAAAGTACTTGTATCTGAAACCTTTAAATGTAGATTATTACTACCATCACCGGGGGTAAAACCTTTACTTAAAGTTAAGGTCATATCCGTTTGTCCATCACAATTTACATCAAACGATTGTTCAACAGAAGTATAATGTTCAACCAGAACAAGGTCAATGTTTGGGTTGGAACTATTGGAGCCTGACGGAAATCCCCCAGCAACAAGTTGAGCATTCATCCGCGGAGATATGGAGAACAGAATAAATAGAAAGATCAATGTTTTTTTCATACGCTGGAGATCAAATTTTATTATAGATGCAGCATTCAAACAAAAGGTGCAGATATGTGATTTGCCAATCTAATTTCTCTTTTTACTCTTTACAATCATTTCTCACTATCCAAAAGATCTATTAATTCCCCAAAATCAAATTCAAAAGATTTTATTCAAAAATTATAGTGTTGAAAATCAGTATTTTAATACTAATAATAAAAAATGTTTATTTTTTTGTAAAAAAGATTAAACAATTTAAATATTTTGTTTAACATTGTGTCGAAATAATTAAACAAAATACTTAATCAAATACAAAAAACAATGAAAAAGCTATTATTAACACTTGCATTAGGAGGGCTCATTATCCCTCTCTTTTCACAAACAGCACGTTTACAAGTTATTCATAACTCCGCCGATGCTGCAGCCGATACTGTAGACGTTTATTTAAACGGCAGTTTATTATTGGATAATTTTGCTTTCAGAACCGCATCACCATTTATTGATGCACCAGCGGGCACACAATTACAAGTAGCAATTGCACCAAAAACAAGTACATCCGTTAACGATACCATTGCGGGATTAACATCGTACTACACGTTAACAGCCAACGAAAAATATGTTTTAGTAGCTGATGGTATTGTAAGTGCAACCGGTTACACTCCAAGTAAAGCATTTGGTATTAAAGTATATGCTATGGGACGTGAAGCTTCTTCAACATCAGGAAACACAGATGTTTTGGTACACCACGGATCAACAGATGCCCCAACCGTAGATGTAAAAGAACGTACCGCAGGATTAATTGTAGATAATTTGTCTTACGCCGATTTTCAAGGTTACCTTGAATTAGCAACAGCTGATTACACCTTAGATATTTACGATCAAACAGGAACAACACCTGTAGCTTCTTATTCAGCTCCATTAGCAACCTTAAGCTTAACAAACAAAGCGCTGGTTGTAGTAGCTTCCGGATTTTTAGCTCCTTCACAAAACAGCAATGGAAAAGCGTTTGGCTTATGGGTAGCATTGCCTGCAGGCGGTAATTTAGTTGAACTACCAACTACTGCCGCTCCAACAACAACTACAACGCCAACACCTTCGCCAACAGCACGTGTTCAAGTTATTCATAACTCCGCCGATGCTGCAGCCGATACTGTAGACGTTTATTTAAACGGCAGTTTGTTATTGGATAATTTTGCCTTCAGAACCGCATCACCATTTATTGATGCACCGGCGGGAACACAATTACAAGTGGCAATTGCGCCAAAAACAAGTACATCCGTTAACGATACCATTGCCGGATTAACATCCTACTACACGTTAACAGCCAACGAAAAATATGTATTAGTAGCTGATGGTATTGTAAGTGCAACCGGTTACACCCCAAGCAAAGCTTTTGGTGTTAAAGTATATGCAATGGGACGTGAAACGTCAAAAACAACAGGCAACACCGATGTTTTGGTACACCACGGATCAACAGATGCCCCAACAGTAGATGTAAAAGAACGTATCGCAGGATTAATTGTAGATGATTTATCTTACGCTGATTTTCAAGGCTACCTTGAACTAACAACAGCCGACTATACATTGGATATTTACGATCAAACAGGAACAACACCTGTAGCTTCTTACTCCGCTCCATTAGCAACCTTAAGTTTAACAAACAAAGCTTTGGTAGTAGTAGCTTCCGGATTTTTAGCTCCTTCACAAAACAGCAATGGAAAAGCGTTTGGTTTATGGGTAGCATTGCCTACAGGTGGTAATTTAGTGGAACTGCCGAAAGCTCTACCTCTTTCTGTTAATGAATTATTTGTCCAAACATTATCACTGTATCCAAATCCAACTACTGATTTTGTTACCGTTTCAACTATTGATTTAGCGGGAGCGATTGTTCGTTTAACTGACATATCAGGCAAACAAAATGAAGTAGAAATCAATACGATCAATGGAAATAAAATTGATTTGAGCAACAATGCCAGTGGCATTTACTTAATTGAGGTAATTAAAGACCAAGTTGTAATTGGTAGAGCAAAATTTGTTAAAATTTAACTTAATTGTTTAAGTTTATCAAGAGGGTCTGTTTATTTGTTAAACAGACCCTCTTTTTTAATCATTTGTCATGCTGAGGCACGAAGCATCTCATTTTTTAGTACATATTTTACTTTAAGTTTAATTTGTCAGCAAATTAAGTCGCAAAGATCCTATCCGGATTACCCCTCTATTACTTTTAAATAATCCTTCGAAAAAAAATTGAAAGTTTTTCAAAAAAACGTATATTTGTATTCTAAAATACACTAGTTCAATAAAGTTATAATTTTTTATTTGCGAAGAGATGAAAAAAGTAAAGTTGTTTTCCAACTTCCTTTCAGCAGCTGACAAGATGTTCAGCACGATTGCTGTTTTGTTTACATTCAAGATTGCCGCTATCCCGGTTGCAATCCGCGTACCTTATTCTCCCAGACGATAGTTCGTCTATTCTGTTCCGATCCCTTACGTAGAGATCAATTTCCGAAAACTTTATTTAAAACAATTTGAGAATTTAGCTCATGTATATTGCTATTTTCTCTACGTTTCATCTTTTAATATTTTCTTCTGATGGAGAATCCTGAATTCAAAATAATTGTTGCAACTGAGCAACACATAAAATATTCGCAAACGATATGTGACGAAATGGAATCATCTGCAAAAGCTCGTGGTACGGGTATTGCTAAACGGTCACCGGAGTATATTGCTGAAAAAATGCGTGAGGGGAAAGCTGTTATTGCACTTACTACTAAAGGCGAATGGGCTGGATTTTGTTATATCGAAACCTGGGAGTCAGGTAACTATGTTGCTAACTCAGGCTTGATCGTGTCACCCAATTTCAGAAAAAGTGGTTTGGCTAAATTAATTAAAAAGAAAGTTTTTGAACTGTCGCGTACCAAATATCCGGATGCTAAAATTTTCGGTTTAACAACAGGTTTAGCTGTTATGAAAATTAATTCGGAGTTGGGGTATGAGCCGGTAACTTATTCGGAACTTACCCAAGATGATCAATTTTGGAAAGGCTGTCAAAGTTGCGTAAATTTCGAAATCCTTACCAGCAAAGATCGTAAGAACTGTATGTGTACAGCTATGCTTTACGATCCGGCGGATAAGAAACATGATAAAGAAGAAAAGGCGACTAACAATTTTAAAATTAATTCAAAATTGTATGAACGTTGGATGCGTATCAAACAATCACTATTGTTAAAGGTTGATAAAATGGTATCCACAAAATTTGGTGTTAAATATTAAAATCTTTTCAAATGAAAAACAATAAAGTTGTATTGGCTTTTAGCGGTGGATTAGACACTACCTATTGTGCTATTTATCTTAACAAGGTAAAAAACATGGAGGTGCATGCTGTTCTTGTAAATACAGGCGGTTTTGGTGCCGAAGAGTTAAAAAAGATTGAAGAGCATGCATTTAAATTAGGTGTTAAATCCTTTAAATGTATTGATGATACTGATAATTTTTACAAAACAGTTGTTCGCTTTTTGATATATGGAAATGTATTAAAAAACAATACATATCCGCTTTCGGTAAGTGCTGAGCGTATTGCACAAGCAATGGCTATTGCTAATTATGCTAAACTTATAGGCGCAACCGCTGTAGCACACGGAAGTACAGGAGCAGGAAATGATCAGGTACGTTTTGATATGGTATTTAACATTGTGGTGCCAAATGTGGAAATCATTACACCAATTCGTGATATGAAATTATCGCGTGAAGCAGAAATTGAATTTTTGAAAGAGCATGGAGTGGAGATGAATTTCGAAAAAGCGAAATACTCTATCAATAAAGGTATCTGGGGGACATCCGTTGGTGGTAAGGAAACATTAAAATCGAGAGAATATTTGCCTGAAGAAGCATTTCCTACGCCTGTAACAAAAAAAGATTCGGAAGAAGTAACTCTTACTTTTGAGAAGGGAGAGTTGGTAGGTATCAATGATAAAAAAATGGCTCCTGTGGAGGCAATTTTAAAATTGAATGAACTTGCTTCCGGTTATGGAATTGGGCGAGATATACATGTGGGTGATACGATTATCGGAATTAAAGGCCGTGTTGGTTTTGAAGCTGCTGCATCTGTTGTTATAATTAAAGCACATCATTTGTTGGAAAAACATACCTTAACAAAATGGCAATTGTATTGGAAAGAACAATTGTCGGCTTGGTACGGAAACTGGCTGCACGAAGGGCAATTCCTTGATCCGACGATGAGAAACATTGAGAAATTTTTAGAGGATACACAAACTAACGTAAGCGGAAAAGTATTCGTAACGCTGTATCCATACCGTTTTCAATTAAACGGAATTGAGTCTGAACACGATTTAATGTCCGCTAAATTTGGTAGCTATGGCGAAATGAATAATGCGTGGACAGGAGAGGATGTAAAAGGATTCTCGAAAATATTCGGTAATCAAGTAGCGATCTATCATCAGGTGAATGCTACTCTTGAGAAAAAATAATTGCACGCGGATAGCGCAGATGAACGCAGAAAAATAAAAAATCTGCGAAAATTTGCGAAATCTGCGAGAAAAAAATAGAATCATGAAAAAAATTAAAATAGGAGTAATTGGTGGTGCCGGATACACAGGAGGAGAGCTTCTGCGTATATTGGTGAATCACCCGAATGCCGAAATTACTTTTGTACATAGCAAAAGCAATGCAGGTAATTTTATTTACGATACACATACCGACTTAATAGGTGATACTAATTTGAAGTTTACAGATACTTTGTCGGATGCGATTGATGTATTGTTTTTATGCACTGGTCACGGCGAAGCAAAAAAATTTTTGGCAGAAAATAAGATCGATTCTAAGATAAAATTGATTGATCTTTCGCAGGATCATCGATTAAATTCAAAGAATTCGAATGTAGCCAATCCTTTTGTTTATGGACTTCCTGAGTTGAACCATGCATTGATCAAGGAAGCCAATTACATTGCTAATCCTGGCTGTTTTGCTACATGCATTCAGTTAGGTTTATTGCCATTGGCTGCAAATAATTTGTTGAACAACGATGTGCACATTAGCGCTACAACAGGTTCTACCGGTGCGGGACAATCATTGAGTGCTACTTCACATTTCAGTTGGAGACAAAACAATCTGAGTATTTACAAGGCTTTTGAACACCAACACTTAGCAGAAATCGGGCAAAGCTTAACTCAGTTGCAAACAACATTCGATAAGGAAATAAATTTTATTCCCTACCGTGGTGCCTTTACACGCGGCATCATCGCTACGTTGTACACCGAGTGCGATTTGAGCTTGGAGAAGATACATGCATTGTACGAGGAGTATTACAAAGAGCACCCGTTTGTGAATATCAGCAAAAAGGCAATTGATTTAAAGCAAGTGGTTAATACCAATAAGTGTTTGTTGCAAATTGAAAAGCATCGCGGCAAGGTATTAATCACCAGCTGTATTGATAACTTGCTGAAAGGGGCATCCGGACAGGCTGTTCAAAACATGAACCTTGCGTTTGGATTAGATGAAACGACAGGGTTGAGATTGAAGGCAACGTATTTTTAAAAAAATACGAGTTCAAAGTTTAAAGTTGGAAAGTTCAAAGTTGAGTTATTACTTAACCCAAAGCTTAATTTTTATTATTTAAACTTTTAGCTTGTTTTAAAATGATATAACCCTTTGGCGACTGATAATTAAAAACTTTGAACTTTAAACTTTCTAACTTTGAACTATGATTCTATTCGACGTATATCCCCTTTTTGACATTGAGCCTGTAAAGGCGGAAGGTTCCACATTATGGGATAAAGATGGTGTAAAATACCTTGACCTGTATGGTGGACATGCCGTAATTTCTATCGGACATACACATCCGCATTATGTGAAAAAATTAACGGAGCAGTTGAATGCTATTGCGTTTTATTCCAACTCCGTTAAAATAAAAATGCAAGAAGAACTGGCTGAAAAACTGGGTAAACTTTCCGGTTATACCGATTACCAATTGTTTTTGTGTAACAGTGGTGCTGAAGCCAATGAAAATGCCTTGAAATTAGCATCTTTTCATAACGGACGTAAAAAAATTATATCGTTTAGTAAGGCTTTTCATGGACGTACTTCATTAGCTGTTGCAGCTACTGATGATGCCAAAATTTGGGCTCCGGTAAACATTACTCCTAACATTGAAATTTTACCTTTCAACGACGAACAAGCGTTGGAAAAGGCAATGAACGAAGAAGTGAGTGCTGTTATCATTGAAGGGATACAGGGTGTTGGAGGAGTTCAAATTCCTACAGCATCATTCTTGAAAAAGATAAAATCGCTTTGCGAAAAGTTCGGGGCTTTATTAATATTAGATGAAGTGCAATCAGGTTACGGACGTTCAGGAAAATTCTTCGCACATCAATATGCTGATGTAAAGCCTGATATCATTACCGTTGCAAAAGGTATGGGTAACGGTTTTCCTGTAGGTGCCGTTTTAATTCAACCAAACATTCCTGCTAAACATGGTATGTTGGGAACGACATTCGGAGGGAACTATTTGGCTTGCGCGGCAGCAATTGCTGTATTGGATGTTATTAAAGAGGAGAATTTAGTTGCTCAATCCGATAAGATGGGCAATTACATTATGAATGAATTAAAAAATGTAAAAGGTGTAAAAGAAGTACGTGGTCTCGGATTAATGATTGGTGTTGAATTAGAAGAAGCTTGTGCACCTGTTAGAAATCAATTGTTATCAGAATATAAAATGTTTACAGGTTCTTCATCCGATAAAAATACCTTGCGTATTCTTCCGGCATTGAATGTGAAGAAGGAGGATATTGATAGTTTTATAAGTGCATTTAAAAACGTTTTGGCAAAACAATTAGTAAAATAACGATGAAAATTTTCACATCCGTAAACGATGTCACCAGCATCGATGAAATGGTGAACGAGGCCATGATGCTCAAAAAGGATCCTTATGCGTTTTCTCATCTTGGGAAAAACAAAACATTGGGGATGGTATTCATGAACCCCAGTTTACGTACTCGTTTGAGTACGCAAAAGGCAGGAATGAATTTAGGGATGAATACCATGGTTATGAACCTCGATAAAGACGGATGGGCCTTGGAGATGAACGAAGGTGTGGTGATGAATGGGACAACGGTAGAGCACGTAAAAGATGTAGCTGCGGTAATGTCGCAATATTGTGATATCATTGCTATTCGTTGTTTTGCACAAATGAAAAACAGAGAAGATGATTACAGCGAAATGATCATTAATCAGTTTATTAAATACAGCACAGTGCCTATTGTAAGTATGGAAGGTTCAACCTTGCATCCTTTGCAAAGTTTGGCCGATGTGATCACTATGCGTGAAAACTGGACTAAAAAAACAAAACCAAAAGTAGTGCTTACTTGGGGGCCACATATTAAACCGATTGCACAGGCTGTTGCCAATTCGTTTAGCGAATGGATGTTAAAAACGGATGTTGATTTTACCATCACGCATCCCGAAGGATATGAGTTGAGTCAGGATTTTACAAAGGGTGCGAAGATTGTTTACAACCAACAAGAGGCCTTGAAAGATGCCGATTTTGTATATGTGAAAAATTGGTCGTGTTATACTGAGTATGCAAAAATTTTGTGTGCAGATAGTAATTGGATGCTGACAAATAAGAAGTTGGAAGTGACTAATAACGCTAAAGTAATGCACTGTTTACCCGTTCGCAGGAATTTAGAAGTAAGTGATGAAGTGTTAGATAGTGCTAATTCATTGATTTATCAACAAGCAAATAACCGCTTGTTTTCTGCACAAGCGGTATTGAAGAAAATATTGGAAACTAAATAATATTCCTTTTCCCCTCTCCTTTTTCAAGGAGAGGGGGCAGGGGGAGAGGTGTATGAAAAAACTACAAGTCATAAAAATAGGCGGAAACGTCATCGACAATCCAGTTGAGTTAGAAAAATTCTTAACGGATTTTTCTAAAGTCTCTGACTTGAAGATATTGGTGCATGGTGGTGGTAAGGTAGCGACCGAGTTAGCTAGAAAGTTAGGCATAGAACAGGAAATGGTGAATGGAAGAAGAATTACTGATGCCGAAACATTGAAAGTAACTACGATGGTTTATGCCGGTTTGATCAACAAACAAGTGGTGGCAGCTATGCAAAGCAAAGGAGTAAACGCAATAGGTTTATCCGGTGCTGATGCAGACACCATCAAAGCAAGCAAACGTAAGGTAGTGGATATTGATTACGGTTTTGTAGGTGATATTGAAAGTTCGGGTGTGAATGTAGAAATGATATCGGTGTTTTTGGAGAATGGCATAACACCTGTTTTTTCTGCTATTACACACAACGGTGAAGGACAATTGTTAAACACCAATGCCGATACTATAGCGTCGGCATTAGCGGTGGCTCTTTCCAAAAAATATGAAGTGCAATTGAATTATTGTTTCGAAAAGAACGGAGTGCTGAGAGATGTTGAGGATGATAATTCTGTTATCAATGTAATTACAAAAGATTCATACAAACAATTATTGTCAGAAGGTATCATATTTAAAGGAATGATTCCTAAGCTCGACAACTCTTTTGATGCCATCAAAAACGGCGTATCTGCTGTAATGATAGCTAATTCAAAAGATTTAATAAAAATAACAAATAACAATGGCAACACAGGAACAAAGCTTATCGCTGGATAAAAATAAATTAAGTCTGGTTACAGACGAATCAATCGAATTGCTGAAACAGTTAATTCCAATTCCTTCCTTCAGTAAAGAAGAAAATGTAACGGCGGATTTGTTGCAAAAATTCTTAAAATCAAAAGGCATTACACCCTTCCGAATGATGAACAACGTGTGGGCACGTAACAAACATTACAAAGATGGCTTGCCAACTATTTTGTTAAACTCGCATCACGATACTGTAAAACCAAATTCGGGTTATACAAAAAATCCGTTTGAGGCTATTGTTGAAGATGGTAAATTGTATGGCTTGGGAAGCAATGATGCCGGAGGTTGTTTGGTGTCCTTGTTAGCGGCGTTCATGTATTTTTATGAGAAGGAAAATATGCCGTATAATTTTGTTTTTGCGGCTTCTGCCGAAGAAGAAATTTCAGGATTAAACGGCATTGAACTTATTTTGCCTGAGTTGGATAATGTTGAATTTGCAATAGTAGGTGAACCTACACAAATGCATTTGGCTGTTTCTGAAAAAGGATTGATGGTGTTGGATTGCACTGCTCATGGTAAATCCGGACACGCTGCACGTGAAGAAGGTGAGAATGCCATTTACAAAGCATTGAAAGATATCAATTGGTTTATCACCTATAAATTTCCTAAAGTTTCTGAAACATTAGGGCCAATCAAAATGTCTGTTACTGTTGTTCATGCAGGTTCACAACACAACGTAGTGCCTGATAAATGTGAGTTTGTGGTGGATGTTCGTGTTACGGATGCTTACAAAAATCAAGAGATATTTGACATCATCCAGAAACATGTTACCTGCGATGTAAAACCTCGTTCATTGCGATTAACGCCCTCTTCCATCAGCATGGAACACCCTATTGTAAAAGCTGGTTTAAAGTTGGGACGTGAAACCTACGGTTCTCCAACCACTTCCGATCAAGCCTTGATGAATTTCCCATCTTTAAAATTAGGTCCCGGATTCTCAGGCCGTTCCCATACTGCTGATGAATTTGTTCTCCTGGATGAAATCAAAGAAGGCGTGGAGTTGTATGTGAAGATGTTATCAAGTTTACTTTAGTTCAAAGTTTGAAAGTTCAAAGTTCGATTGGCCAGTTTTAGGCTATATAAATCTATGAAAAATGGACCTGCAATTACCATGAAAAAGCTTTTACCGTTTAATATTTTGCTTTGGTTATGTTTTATTTCTCATGCACAAACCAATGTATACCATGAATTCCCGGATTCGAATGCTTTATGGAACGTAGAGCAGCATTTATCTGATGGAGGATATATACCTCCTGAACGATATTGCGATAGTGCTTCTAAGGAAACTAAAATTATTAATGGTTTAACTTATCATTGTATTTATAGACGAAGCCCGGATTACTATAAGTTTTATGCTGCAATTAGAGAGGATACAACTCAAAAGAAAGTTTTTGTGGTTTTACCCGATAGTACTTCCGAAACCCTACTGTACGACTTTAGTTTGAAAAAGGGAGATAGGTTTAAAGGTTACATGGTGTCTATTTATAAACCAATTATTGTTGGTTCTATAGACTCTATTGCTATAAATTCTACTTTTCGAAAACGTTGGAATTTTATAGATACATCTACAAAATATAGCATGAACATTTTTAGTGTCATAGAAGGCGTTGGTAGTACTGAGGGATTAATAGAACGATACACAGGTTTTGAATACTTTTCAGACTTGATATGTTTTTCCCAAAATAATAAAACCTTATATCCTTATTTTGATTCGTTATCCAAATGTATTTTAAAACCCGTTTCGGTTATTGAATACAAAAAAATAGAAAATGAAATATCAATCTCCCCTAATCCTTCCAATGGGAAATTTCAAGTGATGTTGAAAGGTTTCGAAGCAAATGCATTAGAAATTACAGACGTATTAGGAAAAGAAATATTGAATATGAAGATTATGAGTGATACATTCGAAATAAATCTAATAGCTCAACCTCAAGGCATTTATTTTGTAAAGATTAGTGATTCAATTGGGAATTTTAGTGTTGAAAAGATTATGAAAAATTGAGTTGTTTTCAACTTAACTTTAGCTTTCAACTCTAAAACTTAAATGTCATGAAAACACCAAATCTGATTGTAATCTTGCTTTTACTGTTCAGCATTAATACCTACGGACAAAGCACCACTAAAAAAAGTACGAGTAAGAAACCTTCAACAGCTAAAAAATCCACTCAAAACAAATCCGGATCGGGTAAAACAACTAGCGGCACAAGAGAAATTGATAAGCTTGCCGAAAAATACAAGGGTAAAAATACGGTCGATTTTTCTACTTCCCATGTGGAGTTGCATGGAGAAGTAACCATAGCACGTAACTCCGAATTACTACCCGAATCTGTAAGAATTTCCGTAAAAAGCGCAACTAATAAAAAAGGCGTTGTTGAATTTACTTCTCAAATAATTGCAAAAAAGAAAAAGGAAGGATACAAATTATCCGATGGTGTGGTATATAGTGAGGAAAATATATCCAAAACATTGGATACAGAGGAAATAAATTTAACCATGAAAAAGGGTGATATGTATTTTTTAGTAAAGGTGAAAAGTGATTACGGCTATAAACATAAAGCCACCACTCATTTCTGGATTTTAATTGAAACAGGCGACAATGTTAGAAAAGGTGTTAAAAAAGCCGCTCCAAAATTAGATTTTTAAATTTCATTATTACATTATTCTACAGAACTTTCTAACTTTGAACTTTGAACTTTAAACTAATTTCATGAAACTCTGGCAAAAAGAAAACAATAAAACTTCCAACCTGATTGAAAAATTTACGGTGGGGAAGGACAATGAACTGGATTTAGCATTGGCAGAATTTGATGTTGTAGGTTCGTTGGCACATACCGAAATGCTGGAGTCGATTGGTTTATTGACCAAAGAAGAGTTGACAGCTATTCATAAGGAATTAAAAAATATCCTGACTGAAATTAAAGCAGGTAAATTTATTATTGAAGAAGGAGTAGAAGATATTCATTCGCAAATCGAATTGATGTTGACCAAACGTATTGGCGAAGCAGGGAAGAAGATCCACAGCGGTCGTTCACGCAACGATCAGGTGTTGGTGGATATCAAATTGTATGTACGTTATGAATTGAAAGAAATTGTAAAATTGGTTTCTAACTTATTCAATCAACTAATCGACCTTAGCGAAGAACATAAAGATAAATTACTTCCCGGATATACCCATTTGCAAATAGCTATGCCCTCTTCGTTTGGTTTGTGGTTTGGCGCTTATGCCGAAAGTCTGATGGACGATATGGAGCTGATGATTGCTGCATATAACGTAACCAATAAAAACCCATTAGGCTCCGGAGCGGGCTATGGATCATCGTTTCCGCTTAATCGTGAAATGACTACCAAAATATTGGAGTTTGAATCAATGAATTACAATGTGGTGTATGCTCAAATGACACGTGGTAAAACCGAAAAAATTACAGCAATGGCCATGGCTTCGGTAGCGGCAACACTTTCAAAATTGGCATACGACGTGTGTTTATACATGAACCAAAACTTTGCTTTTTTAACCTTCCCGGATAATTTAACAACCGGAAGCAGCATCATGCCGCATAAAAAAAATCCGGATGTGTTCGAATTAGTACGTGGTAAATGCAACGTGTTACAAGCTTTACCGAATACGCTAGCCTTGCTTACCAATAACTTGCCATCGGGTTACCACCGTGAGATGCAATTAACAAAAGAGTGTTTGTTCCCTGCCATTGGCACGTTGAAGGACTGTTTGGAAATTACTTCTTATATGTTGGAACATGTTCAGGTGAAATCTGATATCTTAAAGGATAAAAAATACGCATTGATGTTTAGCGTAGAAGTGGTGAACGATCAGGTGTTAAAAGGTGTTCCGTTCCGAGAAGCCTATAAAAGTGTAGGAAATGCCATTGAAAAAGGCAATTTTGAAGCTCCTGAAACGATTAATCATGTGCATGAAGGCAGTATCGGTAATTTGTGTAATCAAATGATTAAGGCGAAGATGAGTTCTAAAGTTCAGGAAATACTTAAGGATTAAGCCTACTTTTTCCCATTACTGTAATTAAATTTTCTTTTTAAATCAAATTTTTATATCTTTCTCAATGGATAGAAAAATTTGAATGCATTATACCCAACTTTCTCACAATAACTTTCGTGTTATAGATAGAGGTAAAAATTTTATCAGATTTTCTTCTAAATTGATAAATAATAAAATGAGAATTATTGCAATGTTTATTGTTTCCTTGTTATTTGTAGGTTTTACAAATAATACACAGGCACAAACAGGAATTACAATTACAAATGTAACAAGGTTATCTGCCAGCACGGCAGCGCTTGGTTCAGCCGTTGTTGGAGGTGCTGTTGGAGGTGCAACAGGTATATCATTACCTATTTCTGCTTGTCCGAACGATGCATTTTTAATTACTGTAGATACTGCCGGAGCATTTAATTCAAAAAATGTGATGACAGCCCAGTTGATACTTGATCCAACCGGTGGCTTAGGTAGTGTGGTTGGTGGCATTGGTGGTATTTTTGGTGGTTTAGGTGGTCTTGGTGGCGGTTTAGGATTATTACCTACAAGCCCCCCCATAAATATTGGTGCAACGCAACCGGGAGGCAGTCCGGTGGATGTGATTGGTGGATTGTTCGGAGGTTTATTAGGAAGCTTAACTGGCGGAGGATTGACAGGTGGGGGCGGTGGAGGCTTACCTGCCATAAACACCAAAACCCAGACAATTATTGGTACCATACCCGACAATATTGCGAATGGTATGTATACACTTCGTGTAGTGTCATCCAATCCAAAAGATACAAGTGAAAATTATAAATCAACCATTTCTATTCAAAGAGCCACAAAACCAACAATTAACTTAAGTTGTAGTGGCGATTCAATAAGGCTTAGAGCAACCGTTTCCCTAACTTCAATTGGAAGTTCTTATTTGTGGTCAACCGGTAGTACAGCCAATTCAATAAAGGTGCCGAATTCTACCAAAAATTATTCATTAACAGCAACCAATACTGCAGGTTGTAAAGCGACAACCGATACCTTAATAAAAAGCAATAAAATTGTAAAAGAGTGTAACGATCAAGTGATGACATTAAGCTCTGCCGTTACTGCTAAGAGCTATTTATGGTCAACCGCATCAGTTGAAAATTCAATTGAACTTACCAATGCTGAAGCTTCCGGTAATTTGATTTCATTAGCTACGCTGAATCCATTTACGTGTGCCGCACTTAATTCTCCGGAGTGTGAACCTATTCATCATGTGATTGAACCTAGTCCTAACCATACTACAGGTAGTAAGTATACAGGAAATGAGGTTGGGATTCCTAATATTTTTACACCCAATAATGATAATGTAAATGATTTGCTTCTGTTCGATAACGCAGAAGGTAATATAAAATCAGTGTCTATTTTTAATAGTTGGGGTGTAAAAGTATTTGAAACCGAAACAATGGCTAATTCATGGAACGGCAATAATAAAGCCGGAAACGAATGTGCTGCGGGCACCTATTTTTATGTAATAGAACCTGTTTCAACAGCATCAAGTGCTATACCCCATAAAGGTTTTTTCCAGTTAATACGATAAGGTACTTCTTATTTTTTTCCTTTCCAGGAAATCATCAATACGCCACCTAAAACGATCGCGAGGATGGCCCACTTCTCCGTGGTGACGGAAAGCATCGCCGCCGCGATCTTCTGCGGAAGCTGCACCTCAGTGAGGTACAGGCCCAGCAGGGCCGAGGCGGCCACCAGCAGCATCACGGCGCCGGTCTGCACGGCGCCTTCGATGATCGCGTCACGCAGCCGCGTCCAGTTGAGCTCCCGGTACACCAGGCCGCCGACCAGGAGCGAGGTCACCACCGCGAGCGCCGCGCCCTCGGTCGCCGTG